>ERZ500997.117-NODE-117-length-21613-cov-7.538408_pt1 | contig 21613 bp, 18 predicted proteins | sample MGYA00248826_ERZ500997 | MGnify/ENA primary metagenome ERZ500997 (study PRJEB25958, sample SAMN03398524) | human skin metagenome | study: EMG produced TPA metagenomics assembly of the Human Skin Microbiome Metagenome (human skin metagenome) data set.
GTGGTATTTATTGGTAAAAATATTTTCAATTTGCTGCTATCATTGATTTTTTTTCTAGTGATGAAATTTTTTTTGATAATTTTATTATCGTTTGTCTTTGCTTGCAAATGTACCTGATGAAAGTTTTTTTTGCAAAATTCTCTATCTAAGTGAATAACATCAACTATTTATTGCTGTTTGCATTCATTACAATTGATCATTTTAAGGTAAATAATTGAACGGAAAAAAATGGTTATCACAATCGATGATCATAATAATATGCCAACATTTACATTCGATCAGGTTTGTCATGAATTATGATTTTGTTTTTGACAATAATGTTTCCCAATTCATAGTTGTTTACATTTTTTTTCCTCTAAATTTACCTTGTATCATTAATTATCATGGTGATCATAATCATTGATTACTTATTATTAATTCATGAAAATTTATTTCGAAATATTCATAGCCATTAGCTATGTTTTTTTTGTGGTTGTGTTTGTGTAATTTCCTCAAATTCTTAAACATGAATTCTGGTAAAAATTCTCAATTATCACTAAATCTTAATGGGTAAATTAAATTATTTTTCGAAGAAAAAAATTATAAATTCAAAAATTACAACAGTAAATATAACAAATCCTAGACATCCTTGTCATTTTGTTTATTAAATGTTTCAATAAAGTTTTCTTCCATTTTCATATTACGATGTTTTTTTTGTAAATAATGGGAAAACTATAGTGATGATGATGGTGATTATTTTTATTTTTGAAATGATAATGATGCTTTTGATGGCCGCTTCTCTTTCCGTTCCTATTTTTTTCCTTTTCATTCTAGCTTTTCTCTTTCAATGTATTGTACAATTTTTGCTTTGTGTTTTCTTTTTATCATTACTGAAGATGATTGTGATCAAAAACAGGATTGAGAAAATATTTCAAGTCAATTGAAAATCTATAGAGGCAAAATTTAGAGTTTCGTTCTCTTCATCATTTCGCCTTTTTCTATCGTAATGATATCAACATAATCAGGCTGTCAATTTTTTTTCAATTCAATTCAGGTTTGGTCAAGCGTTTCCTTTTGATTCGAATGAACAGTTTTCTTTTTTTAAACTATATTGAAGAAATTATATACATTTTTTTCTAAAATAAGCTTCCTCGATTTGTTTTGTGGCCATCGTTTAAATGGTTGTTTTTTTTTATAAATATGAATTTTTTCTCTTGTTCCGTGTAATTGATTGCAATCATCGTACATCAAGAATGATGATGACACTATCTAAATTTCATTCATCGTTATCATGGTCAATAATTTTAACCCTTAGTTTAAATCAAATTTAATTTGTATAAATGTAATCATCATCATCATCATCAACAATAAATTAATTTCAAATAATTCAATTTCAATTTCGACAATTCGCTCCAATAAAAAAAAAAGTGAACCAAAATGACCAAAATTTTCAGACAAATCAGTGAAAATGATTCGGCATTTTTGATTACAGTGGAACAAGATGATGACACTAGTCTACCACTATATAATGAATCCATTTTGGAAATTTTTCTGCAGGTTGTTATCTATTTATATCAATTAATTGAAAAAAATTACCTTGTCCAATTCAATTGTTTTGTTGTTATAAAGTATCTAATCGATGACAATCGATTAATGTTCTTTTTTTTTGTTTGATATATATAGGCACTTCTGAAAGCACGTGAAGCATTTCATCGAAATGTTACTAAAGATGTCAATTTTCGTATCAAACAATTGCAGCAATTGAAACGATGTCTGAACGACAATAAAGAAGAACTTGTCAAAGCCTTGAATGCCGATTTTCGAAAGGTAAATTTATTTATTTATTTGAATGAAACAACATTTGTTCATTTTTCTCTCACTTATTTTAGCCTCGTATGGAAGCTGTCATCACTGAAATTGATTTTGTCAACAAAGATATTGATTATCAATTAAGTCATATCCGCGATTTTATTAAACCAAAATATGCAGAGAAAAAAGGTTTATCAACTTTTTTGGACACCTGTTATATTAAACATGAACCATTCGGTGTTGTGCTGATATTCTCAGCTTGGAATTATCCCATACAATTATTATTATGTCCATTAATTGGCGCTATAGCCGCCGGTAACTGTGCAATAATCAAACCTTCAGAAATATCATCAAACACTGAAAAAATGATGGCTGAATTGCTTCCAAGATATTTGGATCGTGAATGTTATCATATAGTTACTGGTGGACCTGAAGAAGCAACACGAATGTTAAACGAACGTTTCGATTTGATATTCTACACTGGATCAACTGCTATTGGAAAGGTGATTTATAAATCTGCTTCCAAATTTTTGACTCCTGTCGTTTTGGAATTGGGTGGAAAAAGTCCCGTTTATATGGATGATTCAATTAATATGGAAATAGCTGTCCGTCGATTATTATGGGGAAAATGTATGAACGGTGGTCAAGTTTGTATCGCACCTGATTACTTGCTCTGTACTAAAGAAGTGAAAGAGAAATTTATAAACGTTGCCAACAAAGTGTTGAAAGAATTTTTTGAAGGCGATTCAAAAAATTCTGAAAGCTTTGCGCGAATCATCAATGACAAAAATTTTAATCGCTTACAGAATTTAATCAATTCAACTAACGGAAAGATTGTTATTGGTGGTGATACTGATAAGGAAACGCGATACATATCACCAACGATAGTCACCGATGTGATCTCTGCCGATGCTTTGATGAAGGAAGAAATATTTGGGCCAATCTTACCGATCATCACAATCGATTCGGTGGAAGAGGCAATTGAATTCATCAAAAGAGGTGAAAAACCATTGACAATGTATTTGTTTACAAACAAAAAACAAGTTTATCAAAAATTCATCGATGAAACATCAAGCGGTTCTCTTGTTGTCAATGAAACTATGCTTCAAATGACTGGTAAATAATACGTTTTTCTTATTTTTTTATCTTTGATTAAAAATTTTATTTTAATAGTTGAAGAGCTTCCTTTTGGAGGTGTTGGAGAATCTGGAATTGGAAGCTATCATGGCCGTTTCTCTTTCGAAACGTTTTCGCATAAAAAATCTGTTATGATCAAAGATTACAATCCTATTGCTGAATTCTTAGCCAGTGTGCGTTATCCGCCTTACAACGAAAACAAATTGAAAAAATTGCAAATGCTAGCCGGACATTCAATTGTGGACGAAATTAATTTGGGAAAATTTTTGCGCTATTTTTTGACATTTTCGCTTGGAATCATTGCTACAATTACGGTCTTCATATTGAATGAAAAATTCCTATAATCAAAAACAAAATAATTAATAAATAAATCCAGACGATATGATTGTTTTAAAATAATATTTATTAATTCAATTTAAACTGATGGATTATGTGATTAAAGTTTAAAAAAAATATCAAATTCTAATTCTTTCGCAATTTTCTCATCAAATTCACTTGTTCCATAGCAGCTTTCCGTTTTCGTGGTGTTGAATTGGTCACATCAATTACTTCGGATATTTTCTTAGATATATCATCAGTTTTTGTCGGGGTTTGATTGGTCTGATGGCTAGTGGTGGATCCAAATGTGGCGGTCAAATTATCTGGTAAACTAGCCGCACTTAAAGGTGTTAGAGGCACAGGTTCGATTTTCTCATTTGACGCCTGCACACTATTCGATTCATATTGATGTTTTAATGATTGTAGTTCGAAATCAAGACTGGTAAGAGCAAGTTTCAATTCATACAGTAAAACCATATCCGAACGAAGATCGTTAAAATGTCTACAAATTTCTTCGGTTGGTATTGGATGTGGATCAATTTTGAGTTCTTTCATTAATTGTTGAATGGCTTTCATGCGTTTCGTTCCAACCGATGATGGTAATTTAATACGAGAGCTACGAAGCCAGACACAGGTTTTTGGTTCTGGAAATTTAATACTTGCCGATTCAATATTAACTGTGCTGAAGGAATTTGACCCAACATCGCTGATTCGGGAACCTTTTAGCTGAGAATTGGCTTTCTTTCTACTAGAACGCGATAACATATTGGATTGTCGTGTCTGATTCTGTTGTTCTTGTCTACGCAGTTCAGAAGTACTATCGGTGGAAATCAATTTTTGAATTTCTTGCGTAATTTTTTCTCGTTCTTTTTTACGTTGTTCAATTTTACGTAATTCGGCAATCAATTGTTGCTCTTCCTCATATTCTTCTGATGTACGATTGTATAATTTTTTCAATTGTTCTTTACGTTTTCGTTCATGTTCAGCATCAAAGACATATCCTTGCGGTTTCATAGTCAAAATATTACCACCAGTAGATTCGTTACGATGCTTAGCCAAAATGTCACATACAGAATAATATCGATCTTTGATATTTTCCACTGTTTGATCCTTATACAATGATGTATCCCAACGATCTTGAATGACAATAAAACGGAGATCATATTTTCTACACAAGCCAAATAAATGATCAGTTTCACTTTTGCTCCATTCATTACTTTGTAATAATTCTTGGTATTCTTGATCAGTATATGAAGGTATGTTGATGACGACATTCATTTTAGCAAATGGATATTCTTTATTTTTATCCGCTTCACGTCTCCAATGATACAATTGAAAGCCATCTTTTCGTGCTGGATTAGTAAATGGTACCCAGTTCCATTTGATTACTTTACGAAGACTTAGGTTAGCTTTCACCTTTTTGTATCCAAAGGGTGGGAATCCAAATTTTGAACCAATAGCAAAATCTGATGGAATGAGTGATGCACTATCTTTGTTCTCGGAACACAATAATGCATAAACTTCTCGGTTCATGCCTTTGATATTGGATTTCTTCGCAGATTGTTCGGGAAGACGTTTCTTTTTCATAATTTTCTTCTCGCCAGATTCCCGATTCAATTCGAGAATATCTAGAACGTCAGACATTTTTGTTTCAAGATAAATTCACAATTGTCTAATTTAGATATTTAAAAAATCAAATCAAAATATTCCATGGAATCAAAAATTTTCTCTCAAAACATGAAACAAAAAGCTCGAAATGAGTTGTTCATATAAGAGGTATGCTGGAACGAGAATCCTGAATCGTGTATCAAAACATTTTACATGGATACCAAAACGAACATCGAAGAATTGATCGAAAAATTAACTACAAACATCGACGAAGAACTTAATCATCAACAATTATCAGCATTCAAGAAATATTGTAAAGCTGAGCGTGATAATAATGAAGTTTTTAAATATTTGTTTCGTTTAATTTATCATCGTTTAAAACAGAATCATGCACAAATTCGTTATAGTTCTTTTCTTATTATCGATTATTTATTTGAACGATCACGTCTTTTCCGACTAATTGTGTGTGAAAATTTACCGGAAATACTTGAACTTTGTCTGGATGTAACTTTCACTGATGGAAAAATCGATGGCAGCGTTCAACCTCGATCGAAAAATCTCGAACAATCATCTGCTCATCATAAATCATTACGGCCAAAAGTTTGGGCAAATAAATTGCAAGCAAAGATTTTAGAACGTTTTCAATATTGGCACACTGAATTTGCGGACGATTATCCTACATTAAGTCATTATAATAGATTGTTGATTGAGAAAAAATTTTTTCATAAGCAACAATCTCAATGGCAACGAATAATTCCGACTGAAACTATTGAACAATTACGAAAAGATTTTGCTGAGCTAGAAAACGATGTAAATCTGTTGATTATTCAAATAGATTCTTGTTTTGAATTACTTATACCAAAAATTAATCTTATTGAAAATAAAGATTACAACAATGGTCAGACTAATGACATCCATTCCAATATTCGTCCCATGCAAGGACTTTCATTTAATATCATACTTATTTCCAATATAGAAATCGTCCGTGATGAAACTAACAGTGTTTTAATTGATAATCTTAAAGAGCTTTGTAAAGAATTGAATAATATGGGACGAAAACTTGGCCTTCTCGAAACGCAATCTAAATTTGTCAATGATGTACTTGATGATGATATTAAACAATTACGAATTAAAATTGCATCAATACTAAGCAAAGAAAATGATATTAGAATTGTTGAACAATCATCATCATCATCATCGAAAAAAGACAATAATGATAGTGATGACTTGGATGAAGATGATTTCGAAGAAGTCACTGAGACAGAAGGTAATTCATATCTAATTTTATTGTTGTAAAAGCAACTAATTTAAGTGGTATTATTTAGATAAAATTTTGCTGGCTAAAATGAAACACGATAAAGATGAAAAGGAACAGTCAAAGTCGTCTACAACAATTTCCGATAATCAGTGTCGAGCATTATTACCATCTGGACGTCTTTGTCCACGAAGAGATCTTTTTAATTGTCCGTTCCATGGAAAAATCATACCCCGTGATGAGGAAGGATTACCATTGGATGATGAATTAAGACAACAGGAATTAGAGGCCAAATTTCAACGTGAATCTAACGAATGGAAAGATCCTCGTTACCTTAAGATTCTAAGCGAACAAATTGGTAAAGATTTAAGAATGAATACTAAACGAAAACGCAATACCAATCAAACATTAATTAATCTAAAACAATTAACTTCAACTCCTCGGCAACGTTTAAAATCGAAATTAAAAATTAAATAAATAAATGATTTTTTATATGAATTTTACTATCATTCAGGTGTTTGTTATGACATTGGTTTAGAAACGCGAATCACTTATGGTAACCTCGATTGCCATTGACAACCAATCAATCTAAAAATGAAGGTGATTTGTTTCGTTTTAATGTCGTAATCATGATGTAACATACAAACATTCATTGTATGCTGGTTTTTAGCCCACTTTAACAGAATATGATTAAATGGGAGACTTTCTTTCATTTATTATTGCAAAGTGTATGTGTGTGTGTGTGTATCATGAAATTATAGCTGGCGCGGTATACAGATTTTCTCTTGATGATTACTCATCGCCATCCAATAGATTTAGTCTCTAAACAAGCACATTACAATTTCGAAAATCACCTCGAGTATTATCGGGCGTCACTATTCCACTTATTTTTCATCATCATCATTATTACTCTTAGAACTGTGCCACTCTCACTTGTTCAAATCCATAGTATTTATACGGGATATTTCGTATAGTTATCCAGAATCCTAGATAGACAGAAAAAAAGAGAAATCAATTTAAATGCTGAACAGTGTTCTGGATCTCTTTCTATCGTTTGTTTCAAAGAGAGACGGTTATTGACGTCGGTAGTAGACACGCGCATACATTGTCGCCATTTAATATGAATATAGAGAAAATTAAAGCGTTCCAAAAAGAAAAACAACAACAACAAAATGAGCCAACAAATGAGATAAATCGATAGATGACACGCGAATTTTGATAATTTGTACGATTTGCTTCCAATAGATTCGATTATATAATCGAATCAAAGAAATTTCTTTAATCGTTAATGTTTCCAAACAGGAAGAAACAACAAATAAATAATCAAATTGTTTTTTTAGCTCTTTTTTTCAATTGTTTTTTAATATATCCGGTGTACAAAATGATTCATCAAAAATCAAAACGAACAACATCACCAACAATAATAATTTGGCTGTGATCATAATTGTTTGTCATCTGGATTTACAATATGAATAATTCATCATTAATAATATAATCGTGAATTTTTCTCCTTTCTCTTGCTCAATCACAATATCAAAAATAATCAATTTTCTGTTGTATTTAAAACGATTATGACTATGATGTTGATGTTGGTGGTAGTGCTTTGTATGATCGGTGATCATCATTATCATCCCTTACATGAATCAACATTAACAACCAGAGAAAATATAGAGAAAAAATTTACGGGTTAAGAAATGAGAAACTAAAAATATTAGAAATAAAAACAGAAATAAAATGAACAAGAACCATTGAATAAACTTTTGAAGTTGTCTTATGGTGTATACATCTTTGCATTTGAATTTCTTTTATATCCGTCGATTTACATATAATATACCCGAATAAATATTGTCTTCGTGATCATCGACAACATTTTTTTTTCCATCAATTCAACTTTGTCGTTCTAGTTCATCATATGATTGTTATTGTTCTTTTATTTCTCTCTCTTTATTTTTTCTCTCATACTCTTTTTTGGTGTTTGTTATCCTGAAGAGTTTCTCGGTCGACCAACTAAACAAAAACCAACCAATCAAATCAACAAAACATTAGTAACGAATGCCGTGTCGAGGTTGGTCGGTTTTTATCTTTTGTTGTTGTTTTTACAGTTTTGAGTTTGTTTTTGTTTTTTCCCAACTGATGTGATGTTGTCCATCTTATTCCGAATTTCATCATAAATTTAAATTTTCCGATTCAATCATTTGAATAGATTTATTCAATGTACGCCATTCGACAAGTGCATTATTTTCAGTAGATTGTCACCAATGTTTATCAATCGTATCATATAAATTCATCAAATTGAATGGCTATTTGTGTTTCTAAAAATTGTTTTCTTCCTTCACACTTCGGATCGTTCATGTCCAATTGTGCTAGATAATGATACTGTCGTAGGATTCAATGATCATCTGACTGTTACTTCATTATCATACGCCATCGCCATTTATATTGCTTAAACTTCAGCTTTAAAATTTGATGTCGATAAATCATTAATTAAAGCGTTGTAACTAAAATTGGAAATCTTATCTTCATTAACGACATAACATACTTGGAAAAAAGGCCATCAATTGAACGCAAACAAAAAAAATTTCCTCTTTATTCGGCCATTCTATATAATTTTGTGATTTCAATTTTTTTCATAATTTTTATAAACATCAAATCAAATTGTATTTATTTCATCGTCATATTAAAATCCACTTTTAAAATGTCTTCAGTATTGACGGAAAATGTTGTACTTGTTCGTACAAGATCTCATGATTTGAATTCGGTGAAAAAACTCAATTGCTGGTAAGTTGTGTAATCGATAGATCAATTAATCAACAGAAAACTTTCAATCTTCATTGTTATAAGTAATCACTCCTTTAATCTCTTAGATTTAAATTTCTTCAGTAAATGAATGAATGGATAAGAGAGAATGATATCTTTACAGGTTTCTGTAATTACATTGACAAAACCTCGAAGGCTAAAAGAATTTTTGTCATTTGGTTGCTCTTGATTAATCAACCATTTACTTTTTACATTGATTATTAATGTTGTTATTTTGTTTCCTTCTTCTTTTTTTCTTGTTAAATAATCGATATATTTGATTGATCAGTCAATAATTATCGAATATAAATAACAGCAAGTGATGATTTGTAGAAATAAAAAAAAATATTCATCTTATCTAATCAGTGTGGATAGATAATAAGTCAGAAAAAAGATCGAGAGTTATTTGAAGCTATCTATAGGTGTAACAGAAAATCTATCTAGAAATCATTATCATTATCATGTCAAATATATTTCTATTAATAAATAAACCGTTATCTACCATTCTCAATAAAAATGTCGGACATCACTTGTTATCAGGTTTTTTTTTATTATGTGTGTGTCTTGTTCACCTATATTTTTTTCAATATTTATTCTCATTCAGCTAGAAATAAAAAAAATTCGACCAAATGATTATCTCATATTATTGTTTACTGCAGTCTACATGTCTAGAGTTTTTTTCTCTCTCTTTGTGTGTGTGTGTGTTGGATGTTGTTCAACTCTCATCTTATTTCTATAGTTGAAAGATTTAAATTTTTCTGGTTCAACTATTATTTATTCAATGTTGATGTCCATCTGATGATCTGCCAAGCCTTTTGGGATAGTTGACCTTTGAAAAAAATGATCTCTTTACGAGAGTTATCTTTTTTTTTTTTTGGAAAAAAATAATACTGATGATGTTTTTCACGATTAATTTAAATTTCTCATGTTTTGATTTTTTTTTAATTAGTTTTATTTGATCTTAATTTTTTTTTCTTCACCTTAACACAGGGGATGCACATTAAAAGATGTATCGATCGTGAACCGAATGCCCAATGTAGAAGTTATTTCATTGTCTATAAATAGTATCGATACATTGCAATATTTCTCATCATGTACAATGCTACAGGAATTGTATCTGAGAAAAAATGAAATTAAAGATATTAATGAAATTCTTCATCTTTCACAATTGCAATTTCTTAAAAAATTATCATTGGAAGATAATCCTTGTGCCAATGTTGACAATTATCGTTTAACCGTACTTAAAGCGTTGCCAAATTTAGAATATCTGGATAATGTCAAGTATGTTTTTGTTGCATATAACTTTCATTGATAATCCGATCGTTTATCTTAAATATTTTTTCATTATTATTTCTTGCACAGAGTAACTGCCGAAGAATTATATCAGGCAGAAAAATCGGGTCGTGAATTAATATGGCCCGGAACCGAAATAGTCGATGATATTGATGAAGAAATTATTGAAAATACAGGTGGAAATTTATATGATATATCACGAAACTATCCCGAAACAAAAACAACGTATCCGACCTCATATCCGGAACAAGTGTCCAATAACAGCAGTAATAGCAGTAGCAGTAGTAGTAATTGCAATACGGTTACCTTAAGTAATGGATTATCACAGCAACAAAATGAACAATATCAACAACAATCAACAATGAATGCTGGTGGTTATATTGATCAACAGTATTTAAATAATAGTGGTTCGGAGAATGGTAGCACAAATTCGGTAATTAATTCATCATCATCATCTTTGTATGGTAACAATAATACATCAGTTATGAATGGAAATCGTAATTATCAACCACAACCAATGATGAATGGTAGTAATAATAGTTCATCGAACCTACCGCATCATATTCCACAGGCCAACTTACAAAAATCGGCTAGTCCAAATAATCATATAAAAAAGACAAACATGGCAAAGGCAAACTCTTTATCGGATTATAATATTTACAGTACAAATGGTAAGTTAGTCATCTATGATTGAAATGATTAAAATTTTCATTGTTATTTTTTTGCTTGAAAAAAGGAAATTTTCGTTGTTCTTCACCAGCCTTATCAGGAAATCCTTATGAACCGATGGAATATGGTTATGAAAATGGACAAAACATTCTACATAATAATAATAATAATAATACTGGTCAATCTTCCTATAATATGCCGAATGTGAATTCTATTTCGAATAGTTCTACTCGTGCAAATCTTCACAGTTCTTCATCGACATCAAATCGAGAACAACAGCAACGAATCTTGCCTAAAGGCGGTAAAAATCGAGTATGTTTTTATCTTTTCAATTACGAATCGTTGATTCAATTAATATTTTTTTCTTGAAAAATTAGAATGCCAACATTCTTTCAGCTGTACTTTGCCTAATAAAAGAACTTGATTATGGAAGTTTAGAAGTGGTAGATACAACTATACATTGTCGAATGGAAGAAATGGAAGATTAAATGATAATCCACTAATAATTTTTGCTGCAAATTTGCATCAAGTGAATCGAAAAATTCCTTTGATATTATCGAATTTTGTTTCATCATTCATATTTCAATTGTGATTGCCAACAAATCATAATCGAAATTTCATTTTTTTAAAATTTATTTAAAAGTAGCTTAATTTGTGACATTCCATTAATGATACTTTTCTCCTTTTGTTTGAAAGTTTCTTCCATTTTAAGTTTCCAATAACTATTTTTGTTTTCTTTTTTTTCAAATCATTCACAATTTCATTTTGATATTTTTAAAATTCAAAAAATAATTTATATATGATGTCACTAGATGGCTGCAAGTCAATACAAAATAAACATTTCCGATTTTTACTTATGCAATTATAAAAGGCGTGTCCTGCCTATGTATACTTTTTCAGGCAATTTTTCTCGTCCGGCAGCGTGGTCGCCTTTCGTGAGCAAATACACAAAAAATACACACTCATCGAAACTTATTCGATTTGTTTTTATTCAAATTTGCTGTTAAATTAGAAAAAAATGACTCAAACTATCGTCGGCGATAAACTAGAAGAAGAAGTGAAAATTGAAGATCAAGGTAAAGTAAAACAAGTAATTAATGTTACAAGAATTATCCATCAATTTGTCATCATATTCTCCCAAATTTAATAGGAAGTGGATCTGAAGAATCTGACGATGATTCTGATGCAGTTGAAGGCAATGAAGTAAGCAATGATATTGTAACAGAGGACAATTTGGCTGCTGCCGCTGCCAATATCTTATCACAAGAGGATGCTGGTTCAAAAGGCAAACAATCTCGTAGTGAGAAAAAAGCTCGTAAAGCTATGTCAAAGCTTGGTCTTAAATTGGTATGTCAATTCTGATCCGAATAAGTTTACCTTGTTAGCCATAATGATTTTTGTCAATTTTCTAGATTCCGGGCATCAATCGTGTGGCCATAAGAAAATCGAAAAACATTCTTTTTGTTATTAACAAACCAGACGTTTATAAATCTCCTGCAAGTGATACTTATATAATATTTGGCGAAGCTAAAATTGAAGATCTTAGCCAAAAAGCACAGATGGCTGCAGCCGAAAAATTTAAAGCACCAGAAGGAATCGCTGCTGGTCTTTCGGGTGCTGATGGTCAACCAGGTTCCGCTGGTGAAAATATTGCCACAGCAACCATACCCGAAGAAGAAGAAGAAGGTGAAGTTGATATGACCGGAATTGAAGAGAAAGATATCGAATTGGTCATATCACAGACAGGTGTTACAAGAACCAAAGCTATAAAAGCTCTTCGTAATCACGATAATGATATTGTCAACGCTATCCTGGAATTGACTACATAGATTAGCATAACATCTTAAGAGGAAAACAACTATTTGTAGTTATCTTATTAATAATTTCCGAAAAAAGGATTTATATGCTTATGAACAACGTTCTAAAAACCAATTCAATTGTTTTATGTAAAACTGAATAAAAACATTTACCTAATTTTGAGCGCCACCTTTGTTGTTTTATTTTCGTTTTGGTAAAAACAAAAATGAAAGGATTAATTTGATGAAGATATGGAGGAGAATGTTTGTATCGAAACGCATGTACGTCAATATCCATAATTATTTCGGGTTTTTTTTAAATTTTTTCTGCTTTACCGAAATCTATTAGAGTTTGCGCAAATTGGGAAAAAAATCTATTTTGTTTTTCACAAAATATTTTATCAGGTTGATGAGTCCAATGCAATCTCTATCTATTCAACCATGGCCAAAATCTTGATATAACAAAAAAAAACTCTAACCAGCTTAACCTATAAGCAATACAAAACATCCACAATTACAATCAACAAAAAGAATAAATATTGCTTTGGACACACATTTTTACGTGAATGCAACGTTATGAATGTTTTTTTCATGAAAATTTTTTATTGATCACTTATGTACCACTACCATAATCAATTATTGTATATTGGCGGGCTAGAATGTAGCGCCATCGAGTGTTGAAAAAATTTGACCCTTTGAAGAAGAAAAATGATTTTTTTTTCGATACTCATTTTCGAGTTTGCGCCGTTTTCGGATTCAAGTTTTACCGCCATATAAATAACGACGAATAAAAAAACCAAACCAAATCGTTTGTTACCGCCTTCAATAATGGTATCTTCTGGCTACAGCGCCATGGCAGCCATATTCGATGGTTATTTTTCGTTTGGCGAAATAAGAAAAAAAAAGTAGCAACACAACAACAATTCTTTTTCAAATGCAATATATGCGCGCGCGTATTTTTCTTATAATGTCCATTTTTTTGTCCAAAATTTTCGCTCGTTTTTTCTTCTTTCGCTGACTGTTGTTTGATGATTTGGTGTGCTGCTTGCTTTCACATTCACAAAACAAAACATGCTGAAACACTCAATTCAATTCATTCAATTTCGGGGTTGATTGTGGATTTACACTAAAAAAACCAGGTTAGATATTAACTAAAAAAAATTACATATCTTCTACATTTGCCTCTTCTTTTCGGGAGCGTGTTTTCGCTGTGTGTGTGTGCGATGATAATGATGATGGTAGTAGTGGCGGTGATGTTGTAGTTGTCTGATACATCGTATTTTTTTATATTCATTTACAGAACTTTATGTTGTGTATTGATTTGACTTTATACATACACACACATTGATTGAATTGAATTCGTTATATGTGTGTTCAGGTTTTTTTTGCTTGTTTGTATGCGTGCTCTTTTTTTACCACTTATATATCTTTCCAAACAAACATCTTTTTTTTTTTGATGAAAAAGACGAATTCGTTCGATTTGGTTTTTTTTTGTTTCAATTCATTCTATTGCTCTCCCTCTTTCTCTTTTTCATCATCACCATCCTCATCCTCCTCATCGACACTAAAAAAACCTCAAAATACAAGACAAGCCAATAAGCCAGCAAGAAAGCAACAACAACAACAACAAAAGTAAAAAAAACGAAATAAAAAATCATTGCGACTACTAACAACTGTTTTGTTGCATTTGCATTTTTTCTTTTTTTTTCGATTCAATACATTCATCCAATCCATTTGGCTGGCATTCTCTCGATTGATATATTTTGTATTTTTTAGCCTAGAAAAGAAAAAAATACCAGCAAAATAGTTGATCATTTCATCAGTTTCTTTACTTGAAGAATATTTGATCGTATTGCCGTAGTCATCATTATCATAATCATCATCGTTGGCGTCTTGTTTTTTGTCGTCATCCTTTCGGCCACCGCCATCAAAAAAATCTAAAACAATAATAATAACATCAAGGTACTTTATTTCTTGTTGATTCTATCGACGATAAGCATCATTTATCGATTAAACAGCAAAGAATTACACCATCATTCATCAATAATCATTATAGTTTGCTTATTTTTTTCTATGAAGTGATTTGAAATTTCCCAAACACATTTAATTTTTATCAATGAGATCTTTGAATTTCCGTTTATTGAAAAAATTTTGAACAAATTGATTATTTTGTGTTTGTGCTAATATATGAATGTGTGAGTTAAAAAAAAATCCGGAAGCAATGATCAAATATTTCATCATTGATTCATTCATTTTACCATCAAAAATCTTCACAGTTCATACTGATATCATTGTCATCTTATCATTTTTCCAGATTTGATTTATTCACACCAGATTCAATAGATTCTTGGTTTTCATCGTTTAATTCACTTGTCGATTTATCCTTCCATAAGAATTTTTTTATTTCAAACGAACACTCTTGATGTTCAAATAATATTTTTCGTGTTTGTAATTATCTAAAGAATCAATGATTAAAAGGACAAATGTTTTTACTAACCGTTTTTTTCTTTACATTACAGAGCTGAAATGATGATTATAAAGCCAAAATTACAAACATAGTCAATATGAATACAGCAAATGTGACGGCGAATAATATCGTCAATGTTGCGGCTACTGCAACGCAACCACCACCAACAGCTAATATAACGACGATAAAAACGCATCAACAACCTACCGCAATTTTACATCAACCAAGTACTATTTCAATACCAGCAACAATTATAACAGCTACTTCAAATGAGACAAGACTCAATAAATCATCAACAGCGAATCAAACACCACCACCGACTCAACAACCAACATCCGTAACAGCCACTTCAAATCATTCGATTCAGAATCATGAACCTCAATCTTTGGTGCAGCATTCATCTCCCGCAACGGCAACATTTACGATTCATGCTTCTACTGGTGTGACACAAACATTGCAAACAATACCGAATAATTTAGTGGTTACTAGTGCTGCCAATGTCGTTGGTACAGCTGGACAACAACAACAAGCTCAAATTCAAACAGTGAATGCTGTAGCAAATACGACTTCGATAATCCATCCGGTGACAATCACAGGTATTACTACTACAGGTTCATCATCGGTAGTTTGTACAGCGACCATTTTACCTACTGGAGCGACTGTTAGCACTGCTGGCGGCCATCCACAAGTTACCGCCATTCCTGTTGGACCTAATACTGTTCTTAAAGCTCAACCAACGATGACAACATTACCTATTGGACAAAGATTTCAAGCGACTAATGTAGCCATTGGCACTTCCAATGTCCCATCATCACAACCAACTGGCACACCCATTAATGCTTTATTCATTCATCAAGATCCAATCGCTTCGCAGAAAAATCTATCAAACAGTGTTGCTCATGCGACAATGGCAACAACATCGAATCATCCCCATCAGCAATCGCATGCATCCATTCAACAGAATTCGACAACTACAGCGACCGTAATAAATACAAGTAATGTTTCAGTGGCCGGTGTACCTGGTACAACAACGGTTACTTTACAACCAATTTCATCACATTCTAACAGTCAGCAACATCACGCGCCTATATTCGTCCAAACTGGTCCTAATACTAATTCGAATACAGCCACGCCGAATAGTGCCATTTTTCATCAAATAGGTCACCATCATCCAAATTCGTCATCACAACCGACACCATCGTCTCAACTGCAACAACAACAACCAACAAATCTATCGACGATTAATTTATCTACCTCTTCAGTGCAACAGCAGCCCTCGGCATCAACGCCATCCCAATCGGCACCACAACAACAATTTCAAAGATTGAAAGTTGAAGATGCACTTTCCTATTTGGATCAAGTAAAATTCAAATTCAATGATAGGCCGCAAGTGTATAATGATTTTTTGGACATAATGAAAGAATTTAAATCACAATCTATCGATACTCCGGGTGTTATACAACGTGTTTCAAACCTGTTTAAGGGTCATCCAGAATTGATTGTCGGATTCAATACATTTTTACCCCCAGGATACAAAATTGAAATCCATTCGAATGATCAGGTGAATGTATCAATGCCAAATTCAACAAATGTTGTTTTGATGCCAAACACCCCATTAACACCATCGACGCATCAAAAACAATCTATATCAGCTGTTACAGCTCCTGCTGGTCACGCGATTGTTGCTTCAAGCCAAAACATTCATCAGATTCCGAGCAATTTAGTTAGAAGTCCTTCCTTAACATCTTCAAACCAAAGTCTCCATCATGGTGGTCCTCCGAGTCATCATTCACATCACACTTTTGGTAATTCTATTTCACCGCGCAATGAAACAACGAACTTATCGTTAGCATCGACATCTTTACCGCATTCAACAACTCAGAATTGTCCTTCGTTCAACCAAAATCGTATTGAAACGACATCAAATCACAATCATCGATCTTCATCTGGGCATATTGATTCAAATTCTAGGGCTCAGGCAACGACAATACATCATCATCTTGTTAATGCAAGCCAACAAAATGCCGCTAATGTGCCTGGAAGTGGACCAGTTGAATTCAATCATGCCATAAATTATGTCAATAAGATTAAAAATCGTTTTCTTGATCAACCAGAAATATACAAACAATTTTTAGATATATTACAAAGCTATCAAAAAGAACAGGATAATTCAGGGCAAAAAATTCTCACAGAATCGGAAGTATTCAGTAAAGTTTCGAAATTGTTCGAAAATCAACCAGATTTATTGCAAGAATTCAGTCAATTTTTGCCTGATGCTCACAATTCAAGCGGTGTTATTGCTGGTGGTGTTGTTCCACATACGTTGCATCCAAATCAAGCTACAAACGCCACTTCTCATCATCATCATCATATGAACAATAGTAATAATTTAATTAATTCTTCACCATCATATAGCATTCAAAATTCAGCAAATCCGACCACATCATCATTGAATCAATATGGCCACCATCATCAAGCTAATCTAGAGCTTAGTAGCTCAAATTATACCCATCAACCACCTAGCCAAACTGTTCCTATAAGTCATGAACAACATAATTCAATGTCCATAAAAAAGACTATCAGCGTGATCAATACGAATTCGGTTATTCCAAATCGAACTTCGATTGCAAATTCAAACACACCTAATGCATTTCCAAATGCATTTCATCGTACGCCTAAACGCTCAATATCAAACAATCAAATCGAACAATCGAATTCTCCACATGTTTCGTTGAAGGTTGGTATACCGTTTTTTTGTTACGAAATACTCACTCGTTTTTGTTTATCAAATTTTAGCGTTCCAAATTGGTACCATTTCGTGAAACAGCTACTCCTGAAGCTGGAAAATATATGGGAGACCTTGTTGAATATGCTTTTTTTGATAAGGTATTATTATAATATCTCTATTTAGATTTGATTCTAATTTATTTAAATTCTTTATTACAGTTACGATTGGCAATGAATTCCCCATATAACTATGAAACATTCTTACGTTGTTTGATTTTGTTCAACAATGAAATTGTCAATCGTTCTGAGCTTGCCCAACTTGTTCATCCATTGTTTTTACAATGTCCGGATTTATATAAACGTTTCAAAGAAATGTTGAACATTAAAGAAGGAAGTTTATCAATGAATTCGGCCAATCTTACGAACCACAATCTCTACTATAATTTGTACAACAATCCATATATGAATAGTTTGAGTAATTCATCATATCATACAAATTCCTATGCTAATAGTAGTATAGGTCATCTGGAGGGTCTCAGCAATCGTATTGCATCATTTCGTGATCGTCGCGATAATGAATTTGCTGAGGTGGATTTCGCCTCATGTAAACGTTATGGTGTATCGTATAGAACCATACCAAAGTCTAGTGCTAAACAAGAATGTTCAGGTCGTACACCGCTTTGTCGTGAAGTGTTGAACGATACTTTAGCATCATTTCCGTCATGGTCTGAAGATTCGACATTCGTGTCCTCACGAAAAACTCAATATGAAGAATATGTTTATCGTTGTGAAGATGAGCGATATGAACTTGATCTCATTATCGAAACAAATCTTTCTACCATCAGAGTTCTAGAATCCGTTCAAAGGAAAATGGAAGCCATGACTTCAGAAGAAAAAAGTAATTTCAAACTTGATGATACTTTGGGTGGAAGTTCGCATGTCATTCACATAAATTCCATACGTCGAATTTATGGAGAAAATTCCGTTAACGTCATTGAAGGTAGGTCAAACTGTTGATTTTTTTGCGTGATTTTACATAATCCTTTTTGTTTTTTATGTCAAGGAATCAAAAATTCTCCTGCAAATGTCATACCATTAGTTTTACGGCGTCTTATTTCAAAAGATGAAGAATGGAGAGACGCGCAAAAACAATTCAATCGAAATTGGCGGGAACAAAATGAGAAATATTATTTAAAATCACTAGATCATCAAGGAATAAGCTTTAAACAGAATGATATCAAATTTTTACGATCGAAATCCCTATTGACCGAAATTGAAAATATTGCAGAGGAACGAAGTGAACAAAATGAACAACAATCCTCTCAATGGCCATCGCAACATTCGAATGGCAACGACAATGTGAATGATACATGTCAATCAGATGATCGAAAATCCGAAACGCTGCAAATGCCACACATGATTTTTGCTTATCCTGATAAATCGATGATAGATGTCGCTTGTAATCTTATCATCCATCATGTAAAACGGCAAACTTCTATCCATAAGGAAGATAAGCGTAAAATTAAACAATTGATGAGGCATTTTATACCAGACTTATTTGCTACACCACGTGGTGAACTGTCCGATGATGAAATCGAAGATGAACCCAAAAATGAAAAAGCTAAAACTCTTGGTAAGTGTTTCACGTATTCTAATGAATTTTGCGATAATAACCTGTTTACATTTTTGCAGAACACATTAAATTGGAAAAATACAATGACCCCAACAAGAATGAAAAAACTGAAATCAAGCCACAGCCAATGTTGAATTCTAATCCGGATGAAGAATATTCGCTATTTTTTGTCAACAATTTTTGGTATTTGTTTTTCCGATTACATAACATTCTCTGTGAACGATTGAGCAAGATGCATAAGCGTGCTCAACAAATTGCCGCTGACGAAGTCAAAGAAAATCAAAATCGTAATTTATCACCATCTTCATTACTTCGATTACGAAATAATCGTAAGTATTGTAATATATGGCTTTAGAAAATCTAATCATTTTTTACATTCATTATTTCTTTCTTAGCAGATGTCAAAGTTGAAAATTATTTTTCCACTTTAGTCGATATGATCAAACAAGTGCTTGATGGAAATCTTGATTCAACCCAATATGAAGATAACCTACGAGAAATGTTCAGTATTCATGCTTACATTGCCTTTACTTTAGACAAAGTTGTACAAAACATTGTCCGTCAGGTAATGAATTTAGTTATTGTTTTAAATCGATATTCATTATTTATTTTGTTTTAGCTTCAACATATCGTCGTTGATGAATGCAGTCAACAGTGTACAGAATTATATCTTGAAGCCGGTAAATCGGGATCAGCTGGTGGATTATGTAATACTGCTCAACAAAGAGCTGAAGCGGAATATTCATATCACAAAAATATCGAACAAATAATTCCCGATGATAATCGATATAAAATTGTTATATACAAAGGTGAAGGTAAAATTACGATCGATTTATTGGAATCAAACGATGATGACGATGAAGATTCAACAAATGATGGTGATGACGATTCAAATATACCTCAATCGTCGCGTACATTACGATCAACGACTAAAAACATGTCTGCTAAAGAAAGAGAGAAGTGTCTAATGAATGAACAAAAAGTGAATGAATTGGTCGCAGAAAAATTTCTCGCAAATCCTCCTTTTCTAAAGAAATATGTTCGTAAACATAAGGGTTCATTTGACCCTATCGCCCAAATGAATAGTGATTCGAACGAAGCTGGACAACAATCTCCAAGACCAAATGAAGAAACTAATTCTACTAGCAACAGTTCTGAAAAAGAATCAAATGATCTTCCGAACAGTACTAATGATGAAAAAATTACGAATAAAGAAACGGCATCGGACATTAACCAACCAGCCATTACCAAAGGCGATAGTGAAAATCGTTCTTCTTCGGCTAATGCTGCCACTAATAATGATAAAAATAAGACGAAGGATACAACTGATGCTAATAATGAATGTGAATTTGACATTCATCGTTTCAAATCATTAATATTCGTTCAAAATGAAACGGTTCTATACCGGAAAAATATCGATAAACCAAGAATGGTAAATTGATTTTGTTTTTTAATATATAAATTACAACATTTATTAACACAGTGGAAAATTTCAATAAAAAAATTTTTTCTTTTGCTTTATCATTTATCCTTTCCCGTTACCTTGTGCACATCCGAAATATAATGAAAAATAACAGAGTCATAAGAAGATATCTCAGTCGAAATTTAAACGATTCAATAAGTGGTATTCAGATTGGGTCGATGCCAATTGTACCGAAAGTAATAAATGCAGATATGAAAAATGGTTACTCGAACAGGACACAACTGGTTTCCGGTTGAATCAATCGGAAAACAACGATGATCGGCCGATAATTGAAAAATCTGTTGATATAAAATCGGAAAATGAACTGAACAATGATGATGTAAATGAAAATTCTAAAAATGATGAAAAATTGAAAACGGAAATATCGCTTAAAGTTTCCGAACAAACGACACCATCATTATCATCAATTGAACAACAACAAGCATCAACAAATACTATAACAACAACAAATGTAGATTCAAATGTTGATTTAGTTGAAAAATCCGCTGATAAAGATTCAATTACCGGCACTAGATCCGAATCAAAGAAAATAATACAAAAAGTCAAATTTGATTCTGAATCAGTGATACCATATCGTACATATTATAAATATCTATTTAAATCTTAAAAAATTTCCCTTTCACAATCATTCATAAAAAATTAT
>ERZ500997.118-NODE-118-length-21603-cov-6.072953_pt1 | contig 21603 bp, 24 predicted proteins | sample MGYA00248826_ERZ500997 | MGnify/ENA primary metagenome ERZ500997 (study PRJEB25958, sample SAMN03398524) | human skin metagenome | study: EMG produced TPA metagenomics assembly of the Human Skin Microbiome Metagenome (human skin metagenome) data set.
GTTTCAAAAACATTTTTTTTTTTTTTTGGAATTTTTTGGGATCCAAAGGGGGTATTCTACGTTTGGAATAATTAAGATCTATATATGAGTATTTTCTGTTAATTTTCCTGAATGATATATCATTTTTCGACTTATTATCCATAATTATTCAATGGAAATTTGATTGTTCTTGATTCGGAAAATCATTTACCGAAATTAATTCATTTAATTTTGGAAAAATTTCCTGACGAATAAATTCAAAACGTTGACGAGGTTCAAGAGTAAAATATTTAAACTGTAATTCACTATAACGAGATTTTACCGGTATAAAATCTCTATAACTACCATCACGCCAACGTTCATTAAATAGTTTGAGCAATGCTTCCTGTTGTTGAATGTCAGGTATGACGTTAACCGGTTGTTTTCGTACCAAATCCGGAACCAATATTTGTTTGAGAACGAATACACCGCGTAAACCGAACCAACCACCATATTCAGGATGTACACAAACGCCAAGTTTATGTACAATGTTTTCACGTTTTGGCAATCGGTAATAATAAGCTGCACCGGAAATATGAGCAGCAGTTTGTAGAAGCACACGTGGCCGACGATATGGCATTAATAACTCAAAATCATGAATACTATCTACTTCGGTACACAAGGTGGATGATATTTCCTATGTTTGTGTTGATATTCAATTTTAAAATCAATATTTTTAAAAGCTCCACTGACCTTGGCTAATATTTCAAAATGATGTCTCATACATTGATCAACGGGATCTCGACAATTCATCGAAAGACAACCATGATTTTGATCTAGATCATCACTGTTATTTATTGTAGATGGATCTAAATTTTTGGCCAAAAATGGTAAAAATGCTTTTTCAAACCACGATGGAGTTGAAAGGACAACAAATGCTAATGTATCATTAGGATATGGGAGATGATATTCGGTATTAACTGCATCATTATACCAACCGATCTACATAATAACATTGAAAATATTTTGATGGTAATACTCAATTTAAACCTACCTTAAAATAATTGATTTCAAGACCAAGATCATTGAATCGTTGTTCCAATTTTTCAGGCAACATGTTTGAAAATGATTATGGTGATTATTTTTGTTTGTGATGTTTGTTTTTTTTAATCAAAGTTCAAAGCATACATATTGATAAAAATAATGTATGTATTTTGTTATCATCACGCCAAAATGATAACAACATTTTCTTTGCCGCATTTTCAATGAAACCTGTTTGATGTGAAGTTTCAGTCTCGAAATATATTTTTGACAAACGAATATGAACCAGTATCGAATTTTTGGATTCGATATAATCGATTATTTCATCTGTTTGTTTTCAAAATTCGTTCCAATTTCAGTTTAACGAAATTATTATGATCCCATTATTTTCATCATATTCATTTTGTCGATTGAATTCGAAAATTTTCTACAATGCTTTTAATTCATATTTTCTAGCATCAACATCTGATTATAATCATCGTATACAATGTCGAACGATTCATCAGGATAATTCAACAACAAATGATCAAAATCATGATGATCAAGACCTGTTGAATGAAATATTTCAGTACAATCTTTTGGCGGATTTATCTCCAAAAAATGTTGTCGTTATAATGCCTCGAATGAAAAGAGGTGCTCTTTTTAGAAGTCATGAAAGTGGTCAAGCATTACTCGATGAAACGGTCACTTTAGTCAAAACAATTCCATATTGGAAAGTTGCCGGTGCTCAGATGATATCGACCAGTGCAATCCATGCGGAAAAAATTTTTGGATCAACAAATCTTGATCATATTAGAGACTATGTTCGAAATCAATCAGCCGATGCTGTTGTTTTTGCAATAGATGTTTTACGACCGATACAACATCATTTCTTTCGAGATTTTCTCAACGTTCAAGTAAAAACAATTACAAAAAAATTACAATTAAAAATTGATGTTCTCGTTTATTCTATGCAGGTCTATGATCGATTTTCAACTGTATTAAAAATATTTCGCGAACGATGTTCTACAAAAGAAGCTAAGTTACAATTAGCATTAGCCGAATTGGATTATATAAAGAAAAATTTACACCATATGCAGGAATGTGATTTTAGTCAATTTTCAATGTCGAAAAGTTTTGGCGGAAATTTCGATACATTTTATCAGATTAAGAAACAGGTAATTCAAGAACGAGAATCTCGCTTGAAACGTGCTCTTTCATCGATAACGACTGCTTACGAGGTTAAACGAAAACATCGAACAACATTGGAGATACCGACAGTAGCCGTTGTTGGTTACACAAATTCGGGTAAAACATCATTGATCAAAGCTTTGAGTCATGATAATAGTCTACAACCAGAGGATCGTCTATTTGCCACATTGGATGTCACTACTCATTCAATAACATTACCATCCAAAATGAAAGCCTTATTAATCGATACGATTGGTTTCATATCGGAAATACCAACAACATTAGTACATTGTTTTCGTTCAACATTACGTGAAATTTGTACGGCTAATCTGATTGTTCATGTTGTTGATGCAAGTCATCCAAATCGACATCAACAGATCGAAACCGTTCATCAAACATTGAAAGAAATTGAAGTACCGGAAAAATTATTTCAAACAATGATTGAGGTATCGAATAAAGTGAATAAATTATCCGATCCAATCGATATTGATGGCCTGGCCATATCGGCAACCGAAAGAATCGGCTTAGATGAACTAACCCGACAAATTCAAAAAAGTCTAATTGAAAATACCGAACGATTGGCATTTGAAATACGGTAAATATTTATTTTATAAATAAGGATCTATGAAATAATTAAAAAATAATGATTTTTTTTGTCTTATACACATGAAAAGAGTTGCTAATGGTGGTGAACAATATCAATGGTTGTATCGTGAAGCATCGGCCATCGTTGAAATGAAACCTGATCCTCAAGATGCAAATTTTTTGATCGTAAAAGTAGTAATAACCAAATCTAAATTTGGTAAATTTCTTAAATTATTTCATGATAATCTTAATGATCAATATTAATTAATTGATTTACAATGATGTCATCTTGTTATTTATTGCTATTATCCTCATTGCTTGACACACTTGACGATCGATATCTATTTGAAAATATGAAAAAAATACAGATACAGAATTGCACATTATCGTTTAATTGATTCAATTACCTTTTCCGTTTATATTTGTTCGTTGTGCTAATACGTAAATCATCATCATTATCATTAACATCACCGCAAATGTTATCATCTTTATCCGAATTGCATGATTTCCGACAGCTACAATCCGGATTCGAACATTCGGAATCTGAACTGGAACTAGAACTATCTTCACTATCGGATGCAACACCAGTCGGTTGATTGAGATCGATACGTTGAGCTATTGTAGCCATTTCTGGTAAATGTTTAGCTAAACTATCAAGCCATTTTACCGATAATTTAGGTCGACCGCGTACAGTTTTATGCCATACAATAGGAAAATTTGTCAGACTGCAAAAGTTTTGTGTAACGGCGATCGTATTGTCAAGATTGAGCACAACATGCCACCAACCCGAAGGCACAAATACAGTTTCACCTGCTTTCTGAATAATTTCAATTGGTTTAAATTGTTTTGGCCAATCATCCATTTGAGTTCGTGGATATATCACAGAAAACCATGTGATTGCTTCATCGGTTTGATTACCACCTTCATTCTGTTGCACTTTAATAATTTCTTTTGGTGTATTCGTTGGAAATAGACACCAACGTTTTGTGCCCATCACCAAAGTATTCCAGGCACTTGTACCTAATGGATCAATATGTATACCGGTACCGGATCGAGCACTACCCATCACAAACCAACGATATGGTGGACGTTTCTCTTCACCAGCATATTTAAACAAATCATCACGAAAATAAGCGGGCACTTGATAATCTTCAAGTAATTTTTTCTTACGTGGATGCTGCCAATTATCAATAATTAATTGATTTTGATAATAGTTTGAAATAAAATTTATTTTTAAAAATAATTTTATAATTACCTCACCAAATGTGCTATCAAAGATATATAATGGGCTATCATCTTTATTATTTTTCATATAATGAACAAAATATTTCATTTTCAATTTAACACTATATCCTTCATTATCTTCACCACATTTGAATTTTTGATTTCGATATTTTTTCGCCAATCTCTGTCAAATTTGGATATATAATAATAATTTTAGAAATAATTAGGAAAAATTTTTCAATCACTTACTTCGGGATTCCATTTTTCCGACGTTTTCCAATCATCACAAACACCTGTAATAACTACTGGATAATATTTCATTTCATATTTTGCAATAAATTCTTCCGGAGATACTTGATCGATTTGGATTCGTTCACAATTATCTGGACGATAATTCAGATCAAATTTTTCAGCATAATTGAATTTTGTCCATCCACACATGTCTAACTCTGTTGATTTTAAATCAAATGATGAATTTACATTTGAATATAAACAAGAAAAACATACCTGGACGAGCTTTGACTTTTGCATCGATGATTCTTCGATGTGCTTTTTCATCGAAATTTTCATCTTCGGAACTCATTTTTCGATGATAATGATAAGAACCGGAATCAGGCATCAAGAAAACTTTCGAAATGTTAATTAATAATAAGAATGGTCAAATCATTGATTAATAAACAATCACAACAAATACAAGGCGAAAAAAATTCGATAATTTAGTAAAAACATGTTGGCGGCAACAACCATCAAAACATTGAACAAATTATTTTATTATTCTTTTGTTTCAACAACCATTTGATTATCGATAATAATCTTTCATTACAAAGGAATTCAGATGAATTAGGATAAAAATCAAATAAAGTTAATCAAATTAAAGAAATTGTATTTTTAAAAAAATTCATTCATTCAATTAATAATGATATTGATAGATGCCACACAGTGAAGAATTCGCGATGTTCTGAAGAAATTATAATCATCTGAATGATAATTGAGCATTTCTTCTTATGATTTTGGATACAAATACCGTACCTAGATGGTAGCACACAAATTCCATTCATACTTATACACGTGTATCAATTTAGAGGGGAATTTTGGCTCATCATCGAATACTCGAATTTAGGGTAAATCGATCGGATTTTTGTTTGTTCATAATTGATACTCAATTTAATTCGATGATTCATTTTATTCATTGATTCATATACAATAACAACAACATCAAAAACAAATAACAAGATATGAATGGAACAACATTTTTCACCATTTTATTTGCCTTGTTAATAAGATGCATGGTTACATTTTTTTCTTATTCAGGCGAAAGAATTGCACCAATGTTTGGCGATTATGAAGCACAAAGACATTGGATGGAAATAACGGTTAATATTCCCGTTAAAGATTGGTATACAAATTCAACGGAAAATGATTTAAATTATTGGGGTCTCGATTACCCACCATTAACTGCTTATCACAGTTGGTTGATGGGAAAAATGTAATTTTTATTTTTTTATTTGTTTCAAAAGAAAAGTATGATTTAAATATTTTTCGTTTACAATTCAAAATGCAGAGCTAATTATTTTAATCCTGAATGGGTTAAATTAAATGAATCACGAGGATTTGAAAGCTATGAACATAAAATTTTTATGCGATCAACAGGTTAGTACATTTTTGTTCTGGTTTCTCAAGGTCTCAAGTTTTTTTTTGTTGTTTTGAATTTTTAACTTTTCTTAATAGTTTTCATCAGCGATTTGGTCATTTTAATCCCAGCCTTATACTATTATGAATTGAAATTATTTGATCAAAATTTTCAATTCAATTACTTTCTTCATCATCTATTCGTACCCAGTTTAATACTCATTGATCATGGTCATTTCCAATACAATTGCATTGCATTGGGTCTGTTTTTATGGGCCGTAATTTGTTTGATAAAACGACAAGATATTTTAGCATCAATTCTTTTTTGCCTATCATTCAATTATAAACAAATGGCTTTGTATTATTCATTGCCCATATTTTTCTTATTATTGAAACGTTGTTTCAATCAAAGATCATTTGCTAAATTAACAGCAATTTCATTTTCCGTAATTGCTACAATGATGATTTTATGGTCACCATACTTGAGTGATCTGAATACAGCCAATCAAGTTTTTCGTCGAATTTTTCCATTAAATCGAGGAATATATGAAGATAAAGTGGCAAATTTTTGGTACTGTTTATCAGTGTTTATCAAGATCAAAAATTATTTCGAAGAATATCAATTAGCTTGGATTAGGTTTGTTTGTATTAAAAAAAATTCTTATTTGTCGTTCAAAAATTTCAATTTTTATTCGTTCAGTGCATTTTTGACAATTTTATTTTCATTACCGAGTTGTTATTTATTATTTCGACAAAATACAATGAAACAATTGAAATATTCTCTGGTCAGTATCATTGGCAATGTATAGCGAAAAAAAAATTGAAAATTTTCCTTAATTTTTTTTAGTTTAATGTATCAATGGCATTCTTTTTGTTTTCATTTCAAGTTCATGAAAAAAGCATTTTGTTTGTCAATGTGTATGTATATTCGTTTGTGATTTAAACAAATTCTAATCATTGAATTAACCACATCATAATCATAGAGCAATACTTTTACTAACTTATCGTTCAAAATTTATGGTCATCTGGTTTTCATTGATTTCAACATTTAGGTATGTACGAAGAGAAAACCTTTAGAATTCTTTTATCGAATGATGATAACGCAGGGGTACTGATTTTTATTTTGACCGAAAAGATGGTCATATTGATTCTGGTTTTATATGGCTTGAATCAATTTGATAACTAACTTAACTGATCTAATTTTTATTATCGATTTTTTTTGAATTACCATTCCTATTTCAAATTAATTTTGTTTTTTTTATATCCCAATATATATAGTTTACTGCCATTATTGATAAAAGATAATCTAGTCATACCATATTTTGCATTGACAATCATCTACGTTGTAATCAATTATGAATCAATGAATTTAAATTCAAAATCTTCGATGCAACAATTGTTTAAAGTTTCCATAATGGGTGCTATTCTATTGAGCCTAGCATCATTAGTTATTGCAGCTCCGGAAAAATATCCACACATTCATACATTATTGAATTGTATGTATTCATTTGGTCATTTTATTCTATTTTATCTATACTTTCTTGGTCAACAATGTATCGATTTTCAAAGAACGGATGAAAAATATCCTAACGTTCAAAATAGAATGAATCTGTTTACAGTTGTTCATCGTCGTCCGAAAATGAAAAGAAATTGATCAATCATAAATGTTTATTATGTTTTATAGTTTATTGTTAATAAATTTTGTTTTGGTTAAATTTTCTAATCAATCATTTAGAACTAAATGATCTTTAATCATTGTCATTGAATTTGATTGTTGATTTTTTTCCTCTAATTTTTTTGTCAATAAACGTGATTTTATTTCGAATATTACACGTAGATCGCGCCACATTTCCATTTGTTTTTTATAATATTGTTCTTTTTCTTTCCATTCGGTTTCCTGTTGACGAAGATTTTCTTGTAATTTTTGTTCCGAATCAATTTCGGTTTTTAATTGTTCGATTATTTGTCCCGCTTTATCAACAGATCCAAGTAATTCTGTTTGTTCAATTTGAATTGCTAACAAACGTGCTTCAATTTCAAAATGTTCACCAATTAGATCATCACGTTCACCAATCAATCTTTCGAATTCAGCTTCGCTTCGACTTAGTTCGGCTTCTAAACCGGCTGCTGCCGAATCATAAAGACGTTTTTTCATATCATATTCTGATTCGGCTTCATTCAGTTCTTTCAATATTCGTATCTCTTTAGTTACATTAACCAAAGATGATTTGACATGTTCCAATCGATCTTGAAAATTATCCACTTGTCTATTTATTTCTTCATAATCTAATTGTTCTTGATCATTATCATCGATACCATCACCATTATCATCTTCATACAATGTATTAAGAGTAGATTCTTTCATTTGAAAATAACCTTCCAATCCTAATGTTTCTTCATTTTCATGAATCTCTTCCAATGTTTCTTTTTCCTGTTGTCGTAATGATCGAAGTTTCGATTGTAATTCATCAATATCACTACTTATTCTACTTAATTCATCTTTCATTTCATTCATTTCGGTTTCACGACGAGATATTTTTTCAATATATAATTTAAGCTAAAAAAAATCAAAAGATTATTTCAATCAAACTAACAAACAAACATAACTTACAGCATCACCACGTAACGCTGATTCTCCATCTACAGAGAATTTTGCCCGCAAATCTTCCAATTCGGCTTGTTGAATGGACAATGTTCGTTCTAATTGTTCACATTGTTTGATTGTTTCTTCTTTTTTCCTGGCAACAACTTGAGCATTTTGTCGATAATGTGAAAGACGATCTTCTTCATTTTGTTTGTCAAGTAATTTTTTCTCTACTAAGTCATTGATTTCTTGTGTTAAAGCTTGTACCTGTGTGACTGTTCGCTGTAATTGATCGGTAATATTTGAATCTGCATGTTGTTGTATCTGTTCCATATCGCGTACAAGTAACCGTAAATCAGTCAATTCATTGGGCAGTACATCTTTTACAAGTTTAGATTTAATATCAATCTCATCCTTATATCGATAAAGCATCACTTCAGGCGATTGTATCGATTCTTGCCAATCTTGTACATTTAATTCATTCAATTCGGTTTGTTGTTGTTCCAGATGTTTTTTAGCCATCGTAATTCGTTCCTGCTGTTCACGTAATTGTCTTTGTAATTTTTCATTTTCATGACGTGCCATTACATAGGCTCGTACGGCTTCAAATTTTATATTTTGCGATGAATTAGACGTTTCGATCATATCTAAATTTACTCTACGTTTTACAATGTCCAATTTATTTTTGATTTGATCTTTTTCCAATTCCATTGTTTTGATATCTTTTTGAAGCTCAATAATCGAATCAATAGATTTCTTTTGCATTTCATGTGAACTATGAATTCGTTTAAATTCATCAATCAGATTCAAATATTGTCGATATAATGTCATTACATCTGGATCACCTTCAACATCTGGTGATAGTTGAATTTTGACAAGAAAATGTGCAAGATATGCTCGTTTTTTCAGCAAAGGAAGTCTTCGCAAAAGCCATTCAAATATATTGGTCATCAAATCTTTATCGGCCATGATAAGATTCTTACGAAATTCAACGCTAAAATAGATTTATATTTATTGTTGTTATGATCGGGAATTCGTCCAATACTCACGGATTACTATGTGATGGTGGTGGCGAATATTTGAATATTCGTAATGTGTCCAAAATGGTGGCCACAATATCTTCAATATTTCCAACGCGAATGAATGGTAAATTTAACTGTGATACAATGATCATGTTAGCTATCATTAAAAATTAAAACAAACGACAAACTCATTTCCTACCTTTGGATCGACAATATTTAGGATTTGTATCAAAAGATCAAGACGTTGTTCTTCACGCAGGTTATCATAAGAAATTAGATTTAAATTCTGATTAAATGGTGGCTGATTTAATTCATCGATAACATATTTGATTTGATCCATTTTTTACAGATTCTTCAATGTTCAGAATTTTTAAAGATTCAATCATGAATTTTCCAAAAAACAAAACAATCAAACATTAAGGTTGTCATGGCAACCAGTTTTTTTCTCAAATTTCAACATTTTATCCCATTTCAAATAAAAAACAAATTTCTATTTAATAATCTTTTTAATTAAATCTTTTAAAATGATAATTTTTTTAAAATTTACAAAAATAGATAAACAATTCAATCTAATAGAAACATGTACAATAATTTTTGTTTTTGAAAAGATGTGAAATTTCACATACAACAACAACAACAGCAACAATTAAAAACAACAACAACGATAATAATTTAATCTCGAAAACAGGATGAATGTGTTTAAACGGTTTATTTAAAAACATTGTAAAAATTACACAAATGGAAGTGCTGAACGTATATATAACACATAATAATTATAATTATTATTGCAATGATAAATTGAAATGACTAACTCTCATATTTTTTTCGAGTTGTTATATAACTTATTTGTAATTATTTGCGATTATTAAATCTTTTCCAAATATCGTTCCAATTGTTGAAAACAAATTGGTAAATCAAATTTTTGAAAATCACATGTTAAATCGGTTGCTTGTAATATTGAAATATTATCTTCATTATTACCATCAATGTATGGAATGTATAATGAAATATCTAACGATGTTTTCATCAGGTATGGTGCTTTGGTTTGTTCTACATTTATTTGAATCAAATTAAGAAAAAAAATTTATTAAGTTTCAATCAATTTCAACAACAATTTATACTTACGATCGTGTGGTTGTGGTTGCTGTTGCCTACGTTTATGTAATTCTTCTTCAAGATTTTTAATAAAATTGGTCGATATTTGTTCCTCATCCGATGGTGTATACATTTTGATTATTTTCATTATTTGTGCCATTCTATATTGTGATGAAATAATGAATTCAATAACAAGAACTATTATGAATGAATTAATACTTACGTTAATGATTCGGTTGTCAACACTATGGCCGGTATCTGTTTTTCTGTTTTAGTTGAAATCAATAGCTTAGTAGCCTGTAATATTGGATCCATTTGTGCTTTAACACTATCCCATTTTATAATTTTATTTTCACGTAAAAATTGTTCAAATAATGAGATATTATAAATAATTTCAATGGCACGTTCATTTGTACATAGATCTTTACGCATTATTAGATTATTTAATGCTGTTGCTCCGATGAAATAGAATATCTATACAATGTCAATAAAATTATTAAGTGATGAACGAATTAGAAAATATTTAACAAATGATTTACCTGTTTAAAAAATTGATAGATAAAATTTTCATCCAAACGATGAAGACGAAACAATGCATGCATATTAGATAGCTCTTTGAATAAAGTATGGATTTCACGTTCGGTCGGTGATGGTGGACCAGAATCTGGATCAGAATTTTCCTCTCGTCTAAGAATCACGAAACGTTATAAATTAAAACATAAGACATTAAACAGATTTTATTGAACAACTTACTTTTGTCTCAATGACATTCCAGATAATTCTTGATGTTCCAGAACAGCCGGTACAATTAATGGTTGAATTTTATGTGAAAAAATTTTGAAATTACCTATAAAAAATAAAATTATAAAATACTTTTGATTCAAATTTCAGTTCAAATGAAACATACTCATGAAAAGATAGATCATTAGGTTGTTTAAGAGAATATTGAATTCTGTTAGATCAAATTCTTTCAATGAATAAACATAATCTCTATCATAATCCGGTTCAATTGCTTCATCTGGTTCTTCACCATGTTCGGATGAACTTTCATTTGATTCACCATTGACTAATTTTAAAGCTTTTTGATCTTTGTCATCAAAACCTGAATCAATATTATCCATTTTAGATGGGCTTTTCGAACGGTCAATTTTCTTGGCTATTTCAGGTTCAACTTCATATTCTACAATGAAAAATTAAAATTTAAAGATTATTCTTTTTTTCTTGAGGGGTGAGGAACAAGGTGATAAATAATTACCTGAATAATATTTAATCAAAACAGAAATTTTAAATGTTGTTGATAATAAATGAACAAGAATTTCATTCTGGCCATTAGTTGCTGCTGATTTTGCTTTTTTCTTCAACCATTGAACAAATTCGATTAAAAATGTACTAGCCTATTTAAAAAAAATTAGATAAACGAATGAAACATACACTCAAATCAATTATGTTTTAAAAAAATCTAACCATTTTTTCATTATTAATATCATCGGCATAACGAAGACACATATAAACAATGAATGCAATCGTATGTGAATGACATTGACTTGCGTAATTCATATTGGTTGGATCAAAATCTTTCGAAAATGGTAAAATGGTGAGGAATAAAAGATATTTAAAAAAATTAGAAAAGTCAAAAAAACAAAAATAAATTTTTTTAAAACAATGCATATGTCTGTCGGGGTGTTTGAGTATTATAAGCAAAGTAATATAATTCAAATGTTTCAAATAAGGTCGAGAAAAATTTTTATACCATAACAAAGAATACGATTTATTAGGCCACAATCTTTTAGAAGAAATTTAAACATTCCACGTAAATTTTTCGTATCCGTATCACTATAATCGGATTGTGAATGTATCGATAGATTGCCTTGTCCATCATTCATCTGTGAATTCGGTGCTATCAATGAATGTGATTTATTTGATTTTGAACATTTATAGAATAGATTTTCATTTCTAAAGATATTTTTGGTAAAAAAAAAGAAAAAGAAAATTAGCATTCATCATAAAGATGTTAATTCGAAACTTACTTTAATTTTTTTATTAGTTCATCTTTAAGTGCCATTTCTTTGTCTAATCTGGCAAACAAATCTTTATAGGTAGCGACTAGATCTTTTTGATGTTTTTCTTTTTGGCTTTGTTCACCATCAAATGTAGATAGATGATCTTCCATCAATATGACTCGTTTAAGATCGGAACGTTCTTTTTTATAACGTACTAATTCATCTTGAAGTTCTTGAAATTGTTCCGAAAGTAATGTTGCGGCAGCATTTGGACTTTTATCATCAACATTTTTGGCAATTTGTTCACGAAGTTTTTGATTTTCATTCAATAATTTTTTCATCTCTTGTTCTAATTCGGTACATTGCATCATGATCGATATACGATCAAGATTTGAATCGAACATTTCTTGTTGATCGGATTGTAATAAAATTGTATTGATTTCTTCATCACCAAAATGATTCACCGATCGTTTATTGACAGAATGTTCACCTGTTGCATCTTGCTTCTCTTCAAGATCCATATATTTGAATAACAGCTGCTGTTTTGACGTTCTTTCCTCTTCACGTTCAGCAATTAAAATACGTCGTTCACGATCAAATTCTTCACGTAGTTCACGTTCACGGCGTTGAACTGCTTCATCGATTTTTTCAATATCTGCTGCCATTTGTTTTTTATTCTCCAAGATTTCACGAATTTTCTTTTCCAATTCAGATTTTGTCTCTTCAAGCCTGATAACTTTTTGTTCCAATTCTTTATTTACTGTAGTTAATTTCTCTAATTGTGATTGATAATCTTGTGCTTGTAAATAATCTTGACGTTGTTGTGCTTTCATTTCAGCTAATTCCGTTCCCATCTGAACCATTTCCTGACGTAAGGTAGTATAACGACCTTCGGTCAATTTCAGCAATCGATTTTCTTCTGCTAATTCGTCGATACGTTGTTGTAACGTCATGATCTTTTTCTCAAGACCTTTATTCAGATTCGTAACATGTTCAACACTACGAGCCTCGATTCGTAATCGACGATATTCTTTTTTGGCAAGAAATCTTCTTACACATGCTTGAGCTATAATAATCTTCTTTCTTGTCTCTTGATATTGTTTTTGCGCCCAATAACCACGCCAATATCGTTGTATGATAATTGCTGCACGATTCTGGCGCATTTGTTCATAACGTTTACGAGCCAAATAAGCACGACCCACTGTTTGTATAGCAATGACACTTTTACGTATTGTTTGATAACGACAATGCTGAACATATCCTCGCCAATGTTTCTGAATAATAGTGGCAGCTTTAGTTTGGCGAAGATGTTGATAATGTTGACGGGCAAGCCAACCACGGCCATATCGTTGTATTGCAAGCACTGATTCTCGTATACGTTGATAACGTTTTCTTTGTAACCAACCGCGAATCATTTTCTGTATAAGAATAGCACATTCACGAAGTTTTTGTGATCGTATCCGCTCCAACAATGCAACCTGACCAGGTCGAAAGAATATTTTTGTCTTACCAAATTGATATACTTTTCTTTCCGCTTGTAGTTGTTCTTCTGATTTTTGTTTTTCACTAGAACTATCACTTAAATTGAAATGTGAATAGATTTTATCCTCTGTACAATGAAAACAACAAGAGAAAAAAAAATTGAAACATTCAAAATTTGAAAATATGTAATTCAAAGGAAAACCTACCATAAACAATTCGAACTATATCTTCACAAATGGAACGAATTTCAACGGCAAAACTGGAACCAGCACGAACCAATTTTCTTGGAGTTGGCTTTGGAACATTTTTTGCTACCGTTGAATCTGTTGATTTCTTTTTAGTAGGTGTTACTGATGATGGTGATGATGATGATGTATGACAGGCAACACGTAATACACGATAACGATTGGCGAAATCCTGATATGACCATCGTGATGGATAACCATTCGAACTGATACGAATTGTTTCAAGTACACCACATGCACGTAATTGTTGTACAGCACGAATATTATTAAATTCAAATGCCGCTTTATTATCATTCGGTTTTATACAACGAACATAATGTGGTTCAGTTGAATTCAGAATATTCATCAAAGCCTCCAATGATTCACGAAATTGAAAACCAATTGTTGCTTTAGCTTTCTTTTTTTGTCGTTGTTGATCTGCTTGTGTCATGCTTACACGAATTTTACCACCAGCACCTTTGTTAGCTGATTGAGCTGATACAATTTTATCATCATCATAATCCAAAAATAAGCTTTCAGCTACGCTTGAACGTTTAAGTAAATCAATCTGTTCTTCCCATATTGTATCACGATTCTTTTCCAAAAAACCATCAACATTATATGTTACAACATCGGCAAAATGTTCAATAATGAATGATGTTTGAAAATTGAATTTAGGTTTTTTGAAAACATCACCGGTTGGTATTTGTTTATACAATTTTGAACACCATGTACGATCATTACCTTGTGGCATACGACATTCTTCATCCAAAAGACATAAAATACCGATTGGTTTTGATTCAATTAAATCAATTACCGGTTGATTATCGGTAAATGTTACGAATTGCCAATCAATACCTTCACGTACATATTCATCTTGTTCCAATTTAAATACATGCCAATTGAATTGTTGTTGTAATACTTCATTAGCATAATTGATACAAAATTGTTCGAATGAATTATTTTCAAAATGTTCAAAACCATAAATATCTAAAACACCAATAAATTGATATTCATTAATTGATTGTGTTGGTCCAAGCGATTGATTAATAATCGAAACAATCCATAAAAATAATTTTTCATAGATAAATTTTAGTAACGCTTCCAAACCATATTGTGCCATTTGTGCATTCAATGGTGTTGCTATTATTTCACGGCCACCGGTTTTCAATAAACGACTAGTCAACCATTTCAAAGTGGATGATTCATTCAAATCCAAAAGACGACAAAATGTTTGCAATGAATGTAATGAATTTTTATCAGCTAATGTACAGCTTTCATCATCTTGTCCACGTCCAAACATTATATTTCCGCCATGTAATATGGCAGCTATCACGGTAAACAATATGTTACGTTGTTTATCACTAAAACTAAGCGTATCAAGTGCCTCTAAAAATCTTGACATATCATCATAAGGTGATTGTTCATTTGAACCAAGATAAATAAATTGTTGATCAGATAATTCAAGATGATCTAATTTATTTTGTTTTGCATATGTACATAATTGATAAAATATATGAAAATTTCTTTCACCCGAACTTTGATAGGTAACACGTGATTTTTCCAATAAATATGTACGCATATTACCACCCATAATATGACGATTACGACGATCAAATAATATTTGTATATATTTACCAAATCTTGATGAATTATCATTACGAACAGTTTTAGCATTACCAATTGCTTCCATAATTGGATTCGATGCCAATACACGTGCTTCAATATTTGAATCTGAACCGGCAATCGATGCAAAATAACGCATTGCAAATTTTGCCGATACTGTTTTACCTGCACCACTTTCACCCGAAACAATAACCGATTGATTAATATTATTACGTTCTAATTTTGTGAATGCATCTTCAGCAACAGCATAAATATGTGGATCCATTTGTGCTAAATTGGCTAAATTTGTATGATACATTTGTATTGTATCTTCACCATATATTTCGAGATCAGTAAATGGATTAATGGCAACCAATACAATACCACACCAAGTATATATTTGTTGATATTGTAAAAATCTTATCCTTAGATTATAAAGTACTGATGGTTCATGTAAATATGAAAGACATGTTAAATCATTCGAACCAATTAGAATATCTGGATTTCTTAATGGCGGTAAATCTTTTAAAATATCTTTCACCTGTATGATTTGTTCTTTTAAATCTTCATCATCATTACCAACATCATATGGTATCAATAATAATTGACCAGAATTTTTATCAAAATTTTCTTTTATCTTGGCACATCGCCATACATCGGTAGGATGTTTAATCCAAACACGTGTTCCCTTTATTTTACAGAGAATAATAATAATGAAAAAAAAGAAGAAGAAAATCATTTCAATCAATAGAAATGGTATTATTTAAAATTACCTTTGTATAAAGCTCAGGATACATGATTGTTCCCATTATTATTATTATTATTGATCAACAATGTATTCACCACCACCTTTAACCACGATTGATTAATTGAAAATCGTTTTTTTTTATTATTTTGCAATTACGAAAATAAGAAATGCTTTTTTCTGAACAGCAAATCTGTCAAAATAGAAATGAAAATTTAAAAGAAAATTATGAAATTGAAGATATTTTGTTCATGTATTCGGGGGAGAAACAAAAATAGGTCGATATTTGAAAGGAACAAAACTAAATCAAAAAAAATGACGATTTTTCTTTTCATTTATTTTATTAAAACGTTACATAAAACGGATGCCGAAACAAGAAATCAAAAAAAATCAAACACACAAACAGTCAGATATAATTTCATTGACAGAATTTTACTTTAATGTCGTCTGTGTGTTTATGTGTGTGTGGGAGTGGGTGTTTGGGAAGTTGGTCGCCCACATTATCATCATTATTATCAGGCATAAAACAAAAGGAAATTGTCAATATTTTTGTTTTTTTTCACAGTTAAATTTCAGATGAAATTTGATTGAAAAAATGTTGTAAGTTTGTGTCGTTTTTGACATAATAATATTTATTGATTTTTTTCAAGAAAAGAAAGAAACGAAAAATCTATCAATTGTAAACGGTTGATAATACAAACATTTGTAAATAAAAGATTCTGGCCAATGGGTTAGATAATAATCAAGGAAAAAAGGTTAGCTCATGAATAAGAAAATCAGAAATGTATCAAAAAATCATCCTGATGTGAATCAATCATCATGATCATCATTAGATTGTGTGTTGAAAAGTTTTTTTTCACATGAACTTTTTTTTCGGTCAGAAAAAAAAACCAAATCAAACAAATTCGTCTTATATGAATGTGTGTATGCAAACAACAGGTTAAAATTCATTTCAAGTTTGAATTTTTTTGCAACATGATGATTGATCTGAATTTTCGCAAGCATTATTCAATCAAAAGAAAAAAAAGAAAATCGATTTTGATTGAAAACAACATTCACACACACACACCTACAACAAATGTTTAATTACTTTTTGGACAATTTTTTCCTTTCAAGGGAAAAATCAAATTCTCGCATTCAAACAATCATTATAATTTTCTGGTTACAAAAAAATGTTTCAATTATGATTAATGATTATCGATCAATCGATTGATTTATTGATTTTAATCGATAAACAAAATAATTAATCAATTTTCTGGTGATTATCAAAAGAGAGAAAAAAACAAAACATTTGAACAAATTCTACTCAAACAACAACAACAAAATGTGAGATTTAAAACGCCCAAACATCCTTTTTTTTAAAAAAAAACAAAATCATAATTAGGATAAAGATGATGATAATCCAACTTTTAAACAACCAACAAACCTGACAATAGGTTAATGATCTTGATTTTCCAGTACTACCATGACGATCATCAAAATTGATTGTCGTTTTATTCATTCATTCATTCATTCATTTCAGCTAAACAACCTGAACATTTTTTTTCACAATGATAATGATGATGACTCATACTAATCGTTTTATTAGATAGATAGATCCATGTACATACAACACTCCATACACTCCATTTGGGTAGAAACTTCAGCATTTTTTTTTCTCATATCAACAATGGCTGGATGATGAAGCGATTATTCTTTTTTTTTCGAAAAATTCATTCAAACAGAATGATGATCACAAACAAAATACAGATTGAAATGAATGATTGAATTTGATTTTTTTGTGTGGAAAATAAAAAATTAAAACAGAAAAATATATAATTAACACGGGAGAAAGGAATTTGTTTGAAATTTACCTTCAAAACAAAAACATATTTCTATTTTTAAAAATGATGATAGTTCCCCGTCACATCATTATTTGGATAATAACCATCACCATCATCCATTCAACATGCTCACGTGATCCTTTTTCTTTATCAACCGATAACCATTTTTCAATTTTTCCAAAAATGTTGATGACATTTGAAAATGAAAAAATTGTTTTTAACCGAAAAAAAATCAAGAGTTACATTAGGTAGACACCACTACAAATCATATTGACACTATAGTCAGGTGATGATAGTCATAAAATGAATCGCCTAAAGGAGAAAAAGAAAGTGAAAAGTTTCCCGGAAAATAAAATCTAAATTTAAAAAAAAAAACAAAATGAAAAACTAAAGATACGGAAACCATCTGATGATGCAAATGATAGATGTGATTGATCAAATATCATAGTGGTGGTGATGGGGGGATCAAAAAGAAATGAAATTTAATCGATTTTTTTCAAACAAAACGGTTCAACTAAAAAAAACAGAGTGAATGTGACATGGGTGACTGGAAGTAAATGACCAAACAAACAAAACAAAAAAAACCAGGCAAATGAAATTCATTTTCAAACAATTGTCAATTGTATATAAACATTGTATCATTATCATCATCATTTGATACAGAAAAAAGCATTCAAAAACAACAACACAAAGAAGTTTCTTTCTTTCTTTCATCATCAAACTTCCGATCTAACATTACATTCATTTATCAAATGAATGGAATGAAACTGAATGATAGTTAAATTACAATCATCATCATCATTTTAAAATGGATTGAAAAGTAAAGTAAAGTGAAATTAAAGTTTTGGGATTTGATTGAAAAACAGAAAGAAAGATAGAGATTAAGTGCGTGTGGGTGTACAATACAAAATTAGAAAAAAAAGATGTTTTTTTTTCGCAAACCGATAATTACCGAGATAAATTAGAATTTTCTTAATTTGAAATACAAAAAGATCAACAAAATCCTGATTGAAAAGAAAGAAACGAAAGTTGAAAATTGAATACCAAGATTTTCGATTAAGATTATGGATAGGAAATTTTTTCTTTTGTTTCGGGATTTTTTCTCATCATCACAACCATCAACATGAAATGAAATGACGAAAATAAAATAAAATCCCGTGATTCAAAAACATTTGATTGAATTGAATTCTATTTTTAAATTTTTTTTTCAAATATAACGATGATTTCTTTTCAAAGTTCGTTTCCACTGTCTCTACCGCATCAATATGATTTTTATTCAATAAAAACTATACGACAATTTCAATGGCCACACGAAAAAGGGCCAAAAAAAAATTACCATTTCAAACGAACGAAAAACAAAAAACATTGAATTTGAATAATGAAAAATCATCGCGAATCAGAATTAAAACCTTGAACATTCATCACATATATTTGAACAACAAAAAAAAAAAAAAAATTCGTGCAAAATTCAAATGAAAAAATGACCATCAAATAACAATATCTAGCCAAAGTAATAAACATATGATACAGGTGCGTATGCACAATTTATCATGGACAATTTTACGGGAAATTTTCAATCTTTCAAGTTTCATTTTTAAATATATTCATTATAAATTGAATATCAAAAACGAACGAACAAAAAAATTGGAAGAATCATCCATTTCAACACAATTCAAATATTAAAACAAACACTAATCTAGGTTATACAAATCGACACAATCTCTTTTGATTTTTTTCCTGTCCTGTAACCACATAAAATCATTAATTAGGTCAAAATAGGGGTTTTAACATTAAAAAAAAAAATTTAAAAATTCATATTTTAATGTTTGGCCTTTTTTTTGCTCGAAAATCACATAATATTAAAATATAACATCTTTTTTTTCTCCAATGATTTTGACCTTACTTTTGTTCGGTGATGGTATTTTAAAGTTTTAACGACAGAAAAAAAAGTCAAACAATTTGACTAAAATCATTGAATGAATGGATGGGATTAAAATCACAATCGGGAAAAAAATGGGCGAAACAAAGAAATAAAAAAAAAAATATCGCCAAAACAATCGGTGAAAAAAAGGTGGTGAAGTTTTTTGTTTTGTTGAAGAAAGAAAAAAATAATCATAAAAAAATATATCATAACTTTTATAAGAATCAACAATCAAAAGAAGAAAAAAAAATTGTTGCATTCGGAAGGAAAACAAAAAGTTATTATTCGATAAATATATCGATTGTAAAATATCGATAATATCGATTTCGAATATATTTTTTTTTGTTTGAAAATTCGAAAACAAAATATCAACAACAACATTGTGAATTGATTTGAATTTAGAATAGTTTTTGATTGATATCATCTAATCATTATAATGGTAACGAAAAAAAAATTCGGTCATCATCATCGATTTTTTTTTATATATTATAATCGTGATAAATAATGATTGTTGAAGCCTACTACCGATGAATGCAAACGAGAACGAAAAACATAAACGAAAATTGACCATAAAGAATAGAAATGAATGGTCATGATAAATCAAATGAATAATCATCCAACACACAAAATGAATTTCAATGAAAATGGCCATGCATGATTGGTAACCAAACAAGAAGAGACCAACAACAACAACAACAAAAAAATACATATTTCTTCACACACAACCAATATATATGAAAAAATAACGATTGATAATCATTATGATAACTATGGAATTTTTTTATTCATAACATTGACCAAACAACAACAACAACGACAACGAAAAAAAACATTAGAAAAAGAAAAAAGGAAACGATTTCGAATCTGGTCATTATCATCATCATCATCATGATTGTTGAAGAGAAAAAAAAGGTAAATGCAAATCCTGTAAGCCTCATTCATTCATTCATTCATTCATATGGTATGGTTGAATGGATTGCATGCAATGTTCAAATTATCATCATCATCAACAACAACAACAACAACAACATCCAAGTTCAAGAGAAGAAAAAAAAGACAATCCATTTTTTTCCATTTCTACAACGACGATATTATTATTATGATGATGATTGTCGACACAAACATAGATATAAACAAATTCACAAAACTAACGACCTGACGATGTAAGTAAAAAAACAAAATTTCATGGATAATATATGAATGTTTGTGTGTGTGTATCTAAGATATAAAACAAGAAACCAACCATACACATCCACATTCATTTCGCAATTATAAAAATATGATGATTTGTCGAGGTCACCAAAAACAAAACAAAAAACATATATTAACTGAATGGTTATATATTCAATATGATCTTATTCTTTGAAAAAAAATGATTATCATCATCATTTGTTGTCTTTGCAAATTTACCGCACACACTTACTCAACAAACAAAATTATCATTTGAGGCCATCGTCATGATGATGATAATAATCACGATACATTTTTTTTAAAT
>ERZ500997.119-NODE-119-length-21389-cov-8.653370_pt1 | contig 21389 bp, 17 predicted proteins | sample MGYA00248826_ERZ500997 | MGnify/ENA primary metagenome ERZ500997 (study PRJEB25958, sample SAMN03398524) | human skin metagenome | study: EMG produced TPA metagenomics assembly of the Human Skin Microbiome Metagenome (human skin metagenome) data set.
CAAAAAAAAAACATTAGACAATAGAATCAACATATGGAAAAAAAATAAGCAAATCATTAATTCATTCACCCGAATTCGAATGAATTATTGGCAATATTATCCTTTAAATTTAGCTTAAAGGATAACAATATTGGTAATCAATTATTATGATACATTCATTTAATTTATAATAAAAAAGACAATAAATCATATGATTGTTTCAACATCCATTTTTATCCATCACATTAATAATAATGATAAATTTTCCAATGAAAACGATTGCATTAGCAATTGAAAATGATTTCGACAAAAAAAAATTCTAAACAATCGATCATGACGAATTGATCTCATAGAGAATATAATGAACATAATTATTCTTAAATTCTCTATTGTCCCAAAATATCTTAATTTTTAAAAATCATTAGTTAATTGCAATAAGACCATGAATATTAAGGCAAAATTCGTTATAATAAAAAAAATGAAAAGTGTTAACAATTGTAAGTTTTAAAGTGAGATTGAAAAATAACAATTGACTTGTAAGCAAATTAGATTTTGATTGATCCAATACATTGAAAACGAAGAAAAAATAAAATGACATTTTCTTATGATGCTTTTTGACAACGATCTGATTGTGATGATTTATAAGGTTGCGTTCGATGGTCACGCATATCGTGATCATGATGAAGTTCACTAAATTGAATAGAATTATCATCACTCTCAATAATCCTCATTAAATTATGGAATATGCAAAACTCACCGAAAACAATCAAGACAATAAATGTCCATATCACAATCGATACAGCGTAAAACTCCGTCCTCATTACAGGTCGTACACCAATCAACATCATCGTTGATCCCTTCATCCAATGGTTCATCATCGTCGGCTATAACATCGGGAATTTCATCATCATTACCATCATCAAGACTTCGTTCTCGAATTTCAAGGCTTCGACGCATCATAAGTTGATGGATAAGGTTACCTGTTTGTTTAAATTTTTTAAGCATGGGGTTTTTTCGATTCTTGTTGAGGGTTAATTCTGGTTGTCCCTTGGCCAATTTTTTCAATTCTTCATCGGAGATAATCGATGATTTGCTTTTTTCATCAAGCGAAACTTCATGCATGAATTGTTGCAATAAATCATCAGCCTCTTCGACAGCTGTTCGATTTTTCTTTATCGATAACAATTTGACAGGAGGCTCTTGTGCCGAATAAAAATTGGGATCACGTTCATTGAGTTTAGCTAATCGTAATTCGATTTCTTTCTGCAATTCTTTGGATTTATTTTTACGAGCCAATTCATTTACAGTTTCATTTAGACTGCGAAGGCGTTGTTCAATTTCTTCATCCATTTACTTTGTGAAATCAATCACTCAAGTGAGCTGATTCGAAAATCAAATTCAAGCTTATTTTGTTTGGAACAGAAAAATCAAATTTAAAAACTTTGTTACAAGGAACACATTAATTATCGAATCGACAATGATGGACTGAGATTTTGTTTACCTAATGTATTCTGTTTCGCTTGGACGACGTATTAGTTTATTTTTTACGTGAACAAATCTTGAATTGTGCACGCAAAGACACCTACAGGTGAAGATAAACACATCAACATAAAAAAAAAGAAAAGATTCAAAAGTGAGAAAAAAGATATTCGAACAACAAAGAAAATAACAAAAACAATCGCAACAATATTAGAGCAGGACCAATAGATGGCGGCAATTGATTTTTTAAATTTAAAAATGTAGCGCCATCTCGAAGCATTGGCTACGATTTGACGCTGTTGGTTTTGAAATGGAAGCAATCAGTGTGTCTGTGTGTCATGTTTTTCACAAATTATACGTTTTCAATGATTCAAATTGGGGGCAGACAATTCGACAGAATTTGCAACACACATACGAGATGATGTGTTCAACATTCAATGTTGTAGCGGCAGCTATAATAGTTACACACTACAGTTGAAATGTTTGCCAAATTATACATTTTAGAAGTCAAAGTTGTCGCCCAAATATAAGTGGTATGCTTCTCAAGTGTATACAGTGACACAGAGAAGTACGGCAATTGTATACATTTGTAACAATATGCCTTTCATAAGTCCACTCCTCTTAGTTTTATAATTCATTTCACAAACTAATCAAACAAGCTCAACCGCTAATCATTAACACCGGGAGCCACGACGCGCGAGAGAATCCTAAAATGGATCAGGATTCTAATCTATCGCGATAGATAATGAATATATTCTTTTTGAAATGTGGCGAGATGACAACAAATTGTTTGAGGCATACCGGAATTCGAATGCAGCAAGCACAACATTGTTGTTCCTCTCAAAGCCACTTACATTACACAACAGAATCAGAATTCACGAGAGAGTGAGAATGCGCGCAAGTTTCTGAACAGAGAATCTCACACACAGCGCACTCATCGATCGATCGAAGTTGAAAATCTACTCAATTTACAAAACAACCTTTAGATGGCGCCAATTCCGCCTAAACTGTTCTATACAGCTTCCATTATACAAATGGAACTTGTACTGCTTATATATCAAGTGAATTTTATGTTAGAATTTTGTTACAGTTGATAATGTGGATGTCATTAATTTCATACCTTATTTTACAGAATTTTAGCCGAAAACTTGAAATTTTTTATACAAATTTGCAATCTATAAAAAATGAAATAACTAAAAAAATGAAAATTAGCCACTGGAAGAAAATCAAGATATATTTAAAAATTGAATAAATTTTCATTGTTTACAAGTGTGAAATCTTATGAGTGCATTTCGACTATTTATACAGCAAAATTGTTGACATGCATGTGCATTTTTCTAAGCGTGGCAAGGATTATTAACATTTTGGACCGCCAAAGATGGACAGAAAAAAACAAAAAACAACTCGATCGGGACCTATCGAAGCTTCATCGAAGAAATTAGATAATAGATTCTACACCATTCATGACAAATCAACTAAAAAGTTTCGTGATCCACGATTCGATGAACAGTGTGGTCAATTTCGTCCGGATAAATTTGAACAAAACTATCATTTTCTCACTGACATCAGACGTAAAGAATTGGATGATTTACGGCGACGATTGAAAAAGGCAAAAAATCCCGAAACCAAGGAAAAAATACGATTTCTTATTCAGCGTACAACCAATCAAATACAAGCTGATGAAGAACGTGAACAAACCAAACGTATACGCCAGAAATTAACTAAAACCGAACAAGTTGATCATTCAGAACAAACAAACGAACCTAAAAGTGATCATTCATCCAATCGAAAATTTGTTAATAAAAGTGAAATAAAACGAACAAAATTATTAGAAAAATATAAACAACTTAAAGAATCAGGTGGTCTACAGAAATATCTGGAAAGAAAGAGAAAAAAATTGACCGCCAAAGATAGAAAAAGAATCCCCACAATTGAATGATATGTACAAAATTGATTTAATTTATCTATTTTCCAGATAAGAGAATTTTACAAAATAAACTCATTTATCTTTTACCCGAATAAAATTATCATTTTACAAAATAAATTTTTTTAAAATCTCCACAATGGTGGAAATCAATCATCAGATTGTTGTTGCTGTTGTTGATCCGAATGATCGTAGAATTCATTAATTGCTTCTTCTTTGGTCAATGGTTTCGAAGCCGGATCATCAACCGAAACCCAAGGAGGTGGTACATAGTGCATTTGTACGGATGGTGCACCATCCAACATGCGTAAATTTTCCTGAACAAATTTAACAATACTTTCAAGATAGGATTTTGTATTATGATTATGTTGATGTGTTTCATTATTTCGAATGGATTTCTGATCAGAGCCTGGTGGTTGTACGAGATCATCGAGCAGTGTAAAATTCGGTGCAAAATATTCAATATATTCCATTAATGGTATATCGTTGGGAACTTCTTTTTCCACAAGTAGACTTGTTTCATATGTCCAACATCTTGCAACATTTCGTAAAGTGTAACCACCACCACCCAAAACCAATAATGGTATTCCTAAACTTTTTACATATTTAACACATTCACCATGACCACGAAATGATAGATTAAAACAGCCAAGACGATCAGCATGAAGTGAATCGGCACCACACTGTAATACGATGGCAGTAGGCTGATAAATTGAGACAACATCATTTATAATCGGTTTGAACACGCTAAAATAGCCAGCATCATCGATACCATCCTTTAATGGAACATTTACAGCATAATGACGGCCGGATTCATAGCCAATTTCATACATATCACCGGTACCGGGAAAAAAGGCACCATATTTATGAAACGATACGGTCATTACACGATCGGTTAGATAGAATGCTTCCTGTACCCCATCACCATGATGAATATCTATATCGATGTACAGAACCCGTGGATGAAATTTAAGAAGCTCGAGTATGGCTATGACAATATCGTTGACATAGCAGAATCCAGATGCTTCGAATTTTTTAGCATGATGAAGGCCACCCGACCAATTAATGGCAATATCTGCAACTTTATCATTGAGTTGACAGGCGCCATGTAAACTAGCTCCAGTATATCGAGTACAGAATTCATAAAGGCCTTCGAATACGGGGCAATCATCACCGACACCAAATTGTGAGATCACCTTTTGGAATTGAGCTTGATTCGATGGTGTCACATGATATAAAAAATCAACATATTCTTCGGAATGAAATCGACACATGTCATGATAAGTTGCTCGATATGGCCGATAAACATTCATGTATTTATGAAGGCCATAGTTGAGAACTAAACAATTTGTAACTGCCAACCTTTGTGGTTTCATCGGATGATTTGTACCATAATGGAAATTACCGACTTCAGGATCATAAAAATATGTAACACGTTTTTTACTCATATTATTAATACCAAACGAATATAATCATATAAAATGTCAATGTTCAATAAAACTTTGGTATTTTTTTGTATGTCAAAGAATCTATTGAGATTCAACACTTGAATAAAATAAATGGAAACAAAAGTTTTCATAAATTTATAATATTCGCCCATAGATGGTGATATATCTGAATTGATAAAATTAATGATTTTGAAATTTTTTCATCAATTTCAATCTATTGTTTAGCTTTTTAAGTTTAAAATCAATATTAAATGACCATTTCCACTAATATTCTAATCAAATTAATAATTTTACTATGACATTGATGCAAAAAATTTAATAAGATTAAATAAAAATCGAATAAAGAATAAAACGTTGTATATGAATGATGGTGCAAAATTTCATTATCACTGCCACTTTCAACGCTGTATTTCAATTGAGCACCACCAATTTTACTTTCACTTGCAAGTGAGCATTTGTTCGGTGTGCTTTTCGCCATTACTTTCTTACTCACTCGTCATTTTTTAATTTCGATCAGATTTCTTTTTTGGCAATTGGACATTTGATTTCGATTTTTTTCGATTTGATTCTTGTTTCTTTTTTCTTTTGCTACAAAAATTACCGATTAATTGAAAATCTAAAATATGACCGGTACTCGGGTCTATGTTGGACGTATATCATATGATGTACGTGAGCGTGACATTGAAAAATTCTTTAAAGGCTATGGTCGTATTCGTGAAATCCTTTTGAAAGATGGATTCGCATTTGTCGTAAGTTTTTTTAATCGAAATTTCTTGAGAATCTAATTAACTCCCAATTGATTTAAATATTTGGTTTTCAGGAATTTGATGATCATCGTGATGCCGAAGATGCAGTTTATGAATTGAATGGCAAAGATATGCTTGGTGAACGGTAATTGTTGGATGAAAATTCACCCATTTGATCTAATTTCATATTTTATACGTATAGTGTTAATGTTGAATTTGCTCGCGGTAATGGCCGTGGTCGTGGTGGACGATTCGGTGGCCGATCTTTTTATGGCAGTCGATTTTCATCACGTAATGGTGGTGGTGGTGGATCAAATTATAATGAAAAGTAAGTTCAGACAATCGTAAAATGTGTTTGAATGAAATTTTAGCTGTTAGTGATGAATGTTGACTATGTTCAATTATATACCATCTTTCGGGGCATAATAACCTTGATGATAGAAAGTTATCTGAGTATAGGGAATTTTCAGATGACATTTAGTTAGATCGTTCCTCTAAACTAATTGATTGTTTTTTTTCTAATAGCCGTTATGGACCACCACGCAACACTGAATATCGTGTAATTGTCGAAAATCTTAGCAGTCGTGTGAGCTGGCAGGTAAGAGTTGCATTTTTTTCATTTTCTTTTTTGTTTATGTCGTTATTGCTTATGAATTTTCGACTTATGGATTTAATTTGATGAGATGTCAGATTAGAAAAGGTTAAATGTGTTTAAATTGTCCATGTCGTCTTTTTTTTACTGATTTTTGTTTATTATTACTCCTTGTTTGTTGTTCTTTTCCGCCTCTTATCTTAATCATGGTGATTGATGGTGCTCTCTACACGCCCACCAAACCGATGTCTATTTCTATCACTCTCTCTCTATCTGGTCTGGATGTGTCTGTCTTCCATTTAAAACACACCACACACCCATCAATCTATCATATCCAAAGCAATCCAAATGCCAAATGGTTGTCTGTGTTGGGTGATGAGGACGCTAATAAGGATTTAAGATGAGGCAATATTAGAAGTTGCAGCAACAGACAGAAACCGCTGTTAATCTTAGCGTAAGCAAAATGGATTCGAACGAATATTCAATTGGGCGCTCTGTTTGATGTCAAATGGTTTTGGTCAGTCGTGTGAAATTTGAGAACGCCTTTATGGTTCATTGAATTGTTGGTTTGGACGCCCAAAACAATACGAGTCTTCCCGACAAATGTGTAAACCCAGTGGAGAGGGAAATGTCTTTTTGTGATTTTATTTTTATATATATGACCAATCTGACTATAGTTTTAAAAAGGCCATAAGATGGTTGGACGACAGCAACACAGTTATAATCAATCACACCTCATCATCCATGTATAGAGAGAGGAATGGTGGTGGCCAGTGGTGGTTTTTTCAATTAATTTGCAATGCGATTATTCAATCCGTATTTTTATTTGGTCGTCAATGCCCAATGACAATTATTTTGATGATTTACGCTATAATGGTGGGTCATATCTTCTCTCATCGGTTATGGCCATGGCTGAACACATGAACACATTTGGCGAATGGTGGTTTTCGCATATGGTGTTGGTGTCGCTTGGACCGATTATCATTTACAGTCGCCGCTGCAATAGCCTGTGGTATATCATCCCTTTTTTAAAATTTTGTCGCATGACACTTGTTAGATTTATACATGACTAGTGAAACATTCTAAACCTATTTTTTCAAGTGGTCTAATACTTTCCCGATTCGCATAGACCACATGAATTAGTTACACAGAAAGATTAGGGCATAGATAGTATTATGATGATCAAGAGTAGCTTAAAAAACAGTATCCAATATTTAAAATTCATTCGATATAGTCTTCAATTCCTACCATCACGCCATATCCAAAATATAAACACTTAAATGCTTCAACCGCTGCCAAGGCCAAAGTATGATTATGATATGGATCATTCATGTATTATTCGCAAAATATTACCATTGTCTTAAAAAATTCGAACATCGTAATCCCGCCATTTAAATATTTGTGTGTTTGAAGAAAATTTTTGGATAATTTGTTGGATCGTTTTTGCGATACGTTAAAAATATAAAAATGCGCGATTTTGATGACCGAATGGTTTGGTGGTGAAAAATCCCCCACAACAGCAAATTCGTTTTTTGGGAATATGTATGGCTAACACTCACCTAACCTAACTGGTTCTGACTATTTGGTCATAATTAAATTTCTTAATTATGGCATTAGTAATTCAGGTATGAAATGTAATCAGCCATAAAGCATTACTTACACACACATACACACTTCGCCTTACTATCAATAACCGATTTTTTTTCTATGTTTGTGTTTTTGTGTATCATTTTCATTATTCTAATCTTTTTTTCTTATATGATATTGATATTCGTTCAGGATCTTAAAGATTTTATGCGACAAGCTGGTGAAGTAACTTATGCTGATGCTCATAAACGAGAAAAAAATATGGGGTAAGTTTTTTTTAAATATGCTAATATAAATAAAATGCAATATTCATTTATTCCAAATAGGATTGTTGACTTTGCTACATATTCTGATATGAAAACAGCTATCGAAAAATTGGATGGGCAAGATTTGCATGGTAGACGTATCCGTTTGCACGAAGATAAATCACGACGTCGTCGTTCACGTTCGCGATCACATTCTCCACGACGTGGCCGCTCACGTAGCCGTTCCCGTTCGCGATCGCCAAGAAGTCGATCACGATCTAAATCTGAATCTGATCGTTCAAAATCTCGATCTAAATCACCAGCGGCACGAGGCCGCTCCGGTGGTGATGATAGAGATCGTTCAAAATCGGTTGATTCTCGACGATCCGAATCCAGTCGATCACGTTCCCGTTCAAGATCAAAATCGCCGGTCGGACGACGTTCTGATGCCAATGGCAGTGGTGGCAAGAATGGCTCAGCTTCTCGTTCTCGTTCTCGATCAGAATCCCCAGGCCGTGATGGTGGTGATCATCGTTCACCTGGTAGTCGCGACGATTCTCGTTCACGATCACCTTCGGTTGATGGTAAAGATCATTCAGACAACAGTCGTAACTCAATGGATGCTGATTAAACTATCTCTTTTGTCCGTTTTATCCATTATCTCATAAAAACGCCCATTCATACATATTACATTAACATTAGTTTCTTTCTGTTTCATTTTCTTGGATAAATCTAATTAATGATATAACCTACAACCATTGATTTGTGAGTAAATTCTAAATATGACCTTTAAGGTGTCAAAGGCTTGGCTGTTTCAGACCAAATGATTAAATAAGATTCATTGACATTGACATTGTTGATGATTATGATAACATTCGAAAATTCATATCTCTTAACACTAAAAAAAATTTATCTCATTTACACTTTTCTCATTTTTGTTTGTTTGATTGTTTTTTATTTGCATTATCAATTCACACACAAACACCAAAACATTTGTATCACGATATTTTCATACCAACACTATAATTGACCATCTTTTTTTCTTTATATTTAGCGAATTTCAAATAAATTTGATTTAAAATGTATTAATTTTTCTTTCTGAATGCAAATTTCTATGAATCAAGGTATATCATATATGATGGGATCCGAAATTATATAATTTTTCGATTGCTACACAATTTCCTTTTCGCTGTGATAGTGTAGCATCCTGATCAATTTGTACTTTTTTGAATAATGGCTATGTTTATCATTCCATCTATAGATTTTGGAATCATAAAGATTTCTATCACAATTTTTTTCTTACTAAAATGATTCTGTGCGTATGTAGTGTAAATATAATTTTGAATGCAAACCAGCAAAAAAAAATCGAAAACAGCGTTCGCGAATCTCTGAATTCTCTGAGTGTGTCTATGATGTTTGGAACTTTGAATATTCCGTTCCATCGTTCAACTAACCAACTAACAAACAAATGAATCAACCATCACACGCAAGACCAACTGCTGGATATATACGAACCATCATGCATCCTGCAAACCATGAATCTGGGTATGTATATACAGTTCGTCTATGTGTGTGTGTCCGTGTGATTTTGGTTTCTTTTTTTTCAAATATACTTTCCAGGCGTTCCAAATGCTCCATTCCATGTATGTTTGTATGTATGTATAACTGTATGTATGTAATATGGACTCTTTAATGCTAAAACTTCCACATAGTTTCATCATGGATAGTTATGGTTCCGTGCCTACACTGCCTTAATTCTGGTGCCAATACAATACACTCTAAATATAAGGGTTTTTTTTGTTATTTGGGTGATGCAAGTCGAGCAAGAATCCTCATCCTGTATTGGCATCTATTCTATTATCCATTTGCTGATGCAGCTTTTGTTTGCGACGTACAACATAGCATCATTTAAATTCGACAAACTTATTGAACAAAGTGGATATAATTTGAAGCGAATTTAAAATGAATTATCCCAAATCAACAGTGAATCTAATTTGTAATCTTTTACAATTGAATCTTAAACTATTCCAAGATCTATTTCGTTATAAACATGCATTCAATTCATTTCAAGCGGACCTTAATAGCCATCTTACCACAATTGCAAATGTTCAACAACAGCAAGAACAATCCGAGGAACAAACCGATAAAAATGACAAAAATGATGGCATTAATAATGAAGAATCAGAAAGAAATTCTCGTGATCTATGTGAAACCAAACAAAAAATTTCAGATATGATCTGTGAAAAATTTCTTCAAACATGTCAGGATCTTGGACAACCATCCACTGGACAATTGGGTGATGATTATGAAAGTTCCATCTATTCGATTCTAGGTAAGTGAAACTAGCGATTGATTTAAGATATGTTATTAACTAATGTTGATGATAGCTATTGTCGATGATTTTAATAATCAAAGTATCGAGGATGGAACTGATTTTACATTGATGGGTGACAATATGGCTACAATTGATGATTCTGAAATGATATGTCTTAGCAAACAGATTGGTGCATTCTTATTGCGAATGAATCGTGATAATCAATTTCGTCGAAAATTATTAGATCAATTATTTAAAAAATTACTTGATCAAGATGATGGTATTAATGATAATGGTTCCAATGATAATGAGATAGAAGAAGATGACACATCATCATCGTTGATAAAAAATCTTCAGGTGGAATATTTTGAACAAGATACCGAAATTCAAGAAGAAAATGAAACGATTCAACACCAACAACCAAAAAGATTGCCTCAATATCAATGTAAATTCTGTTTGCAAACATTCCATCAGGTATCGTTGTTGATACAGCATCAACGTAATATACATCGATCACGATTTGGTTGTGCTCGTTGCAATCAAACTTTCCGTAATGAATACGTATTACGTATTCATTTACGTAAGGATTCTTGTTCAAAATTAGCATTTGATCCACCAATATCGATACGTTTACCTTCAATATCAACATCAATGTCCCAATCAGTCATTTTACAAACCCTGCCTTCGCAACAGGTTAAACAAGACGATCAACAACCAGCACGCAATCATATTTGTCGCTGGCCTGGCTGTGGTAAAACATTTACTAGAACAAGTTACTTATCGAATCATATGATGACACATTCCAATGATCGTAATTATGCATGTACTGTAGCCGGATGTCCCAAGCGTTACAAAACTCAGGCTCATCTTTTGAATCATATGAATGTACATCGTAATCAGGAAGAACAAGAATCGTCTTCGGGATCATTGCAATTACAGCAACAAAGTATATCAAAGCCAGAATCATCGTTAGCTAATAATATTTATGGCTGTCAACATTCGGGTTGTAATTTCCGTACGACCAATATGGTACAACTTCAACAACATATCTCAGCTGAACATTCCGAAACGACAAACACAGCGATTGAATGTCCATTCAAATGCCCTCATTGTGGAACATCATTTCGAAAAAAATCATCTTTATCGAATCATGTGAAATCCCATTCCGGTCAATTCACATGTGCATGGAATGGATGTACATTTCGTAGTCATTCGAATGTTGTTTTATCTCGACATATGATGTTACACAAAGAAGGTCTGAATATTTCAACTCCGGATCAGGATATTGGTCATGGTCAACGATCTCAAGAAACTGAAATGGATCGAATAAAAACCGAACCGGAAAATGGCGGACAAAATCGTCCAGAAATTTATACATGTAAATTGTGTGACAAACAATTCAATAAACGATCATCGATCATCAATCATGTACGATCACATTCTGGTCAATATTCATGTCAATGGCCAGGATGTTATTTTGCCTCACAATCAAAAATGCTTTTACGTCGTCATGTTATTACTGCCAATCATCATAGTGATGTTCAGCAAGGAGAGCAGGCATCTCTAATAAATGATGACGGCGACAGAAAAAATGTTCCTTGTGTAACATCAATTGATTCGGAAATGAATGAAAAACAACCGATGCGAATATTTCATTGCCGTTATCCTGATTGTTCGTATCAGACACATAAACGGCCACTTTATCGAGTACATATGCTAAAACATTCAGAAATTCGTAAACATCGTTGTTCTTGGCCACATTGTGGAAAATCATTTAAAGCTAAATCCACTTTGAATCGGCATTTAGTTCGTCATCGACAAGTTGCTTTTCAACAACAATATCGAAATCAATCAACAACACTTGAAGTTAAAGGACAGGATGGTGCTTATGATGATAACGATGATTATCAACCGATTGAACCAATGGTTATCATTGATAGCCAACAGCACCAAGATAATGAAATTAATGAATCGATACCTATGGCGACAGGAAATAACATTATATTATTTAAATGTGAGCATTGTCCATCAACATTTCGAACCAAATCATCATTATCGAATCATCAGATCTCACATCGTAAACCACAATTTCGATGTGAAAAACCCGGATGTTTTTATGAAACATTTCGTTCGACTATACTTGAACGCCATATGCGAGATGTGCATGGCAGCACTTTAGAACCGGAATCACAAATTTCGAAATGTACAACTACAATCTATCAATGCAAACAACAGAATTGTCGTCAACAATTTATGACAATGGAAGCATTGCAACGTCATTTACAAACTTCTCATCAACAACAGATTGAACAACCAACGACACGAACATACACTTGTTTCTGGCCTGATTGTCGAATGATTTTTTCGGTTCGAGCTGCATTTCAACAACATCTTGAATCACATCAAAATCGTACTCGTCGTCGTTATGGATGTATCGGATGGAAAGATTGTTCACGAACGTTTCAAACTAAACGAGGTCTACTCGCACATTATATCGAACATCGACAACAACAACAACGGAATGGCGAACAGGAAACATTAAAACCTCAACGTTGGTTACGATGTATATGGAAAGGATGTTCATACACAACGACAATGGCCGAACAATTGAAAAAACATTTGAATCGTCATCGAAAATTTCAACAACAACGAGCAATTACCAGTAATTCGAACCAAGATTGTTCAAAATCATCATCATCATCAACAATTACGTCGACAACACAAAAATTCATAGCAATGCCATTTGTTGCAAGCATCACCTCAACGTCACTGCCTACAGTTTCAACAACAACCTTATAAAAAATGTTGAAAAATAAGAATATTCTAAAGATGATTGAAAAATTAAATGATTTTGGTTTGATTAATATCAAAATCTTCAATATATAAATTGATATATGTGTAATATATGTCATCTTGTTATTGGTGACAATGAATGTAATTAAAATGGAAGAAGGAAACGAAGATTAAGATATAGGCCTAAATATTTTTTTTCAATTAATTCACAAATAATCGAGCTATAATTAAAAAAATCGATCGATTTGTTGTTCGTTAAAATGGATAGATTTACTTCTTTTTGTAGAGAATATCATAATGTCCAGGCCGATATAAAAGATGAATACGAGCATCAGATTCTTGTTGTGATTGATTACCATTATCGGAATCATTGTTCTTATGTATGGGAATAAAATCATGTTCATTTACTTTACCTCCAGCACCACGGTCCATATATACGACGCGTACATTAACATTCAACACTGAACATAGAGCAATTATATGGATATGATCAGATTCCTTGTACATTGGTTCAACTTCTCGTTTACAGAATTCGGCCATCTGTCCAGACCCTTCAATGAAGTTGGCGAAAAAGTCCGATTCTTTTTGCAGGTAATATGATGTCAGCAGACGCAAATAGACGACAATATTATCTGATACAGAAGGTTTATCTAATTCGGCCATCAATTCCAGGGTGTTTGTAACCTTACCATCTTGGATGAGTGAGACGATTTCATAAAACTAACAAACAAACGTTGCATTAAAAAAATAAAATTCTTTTCATTTTCACTTACGTAATCATAGAATTCATCAACAGTGAAATCAGGAAAACCAAGACTGGTAATATCTTTACGAGTTTCATGGCAGACCTGAATAAAACGTTTTAATTCATTTGGATCTCCAAACAATGATTCAAAATAAGCGAATATAAATGCACGATAAAAACAATTTCCATCTGGTCGAGTTTTCCGCAGAGCAAAATATTTTGCTTCCAGATCCTTTATTTATTTAATCCATCAGATAAATTATTCAATTCATTTCATTGAAAACTTACAGCGACTTTTTGTTGATAAACTTGATCTTCATTCGAATATTCATTATGCAATTTACTTATATCATATGATTCAGAAACCAATGGAAATTGTTCGGCAATTTCATGGTCAATTTTCGCCTGACTTTCACGTATTAATTCTATTTTGAAAATAAAAATATCAAGAATTTATTTATAATTAAATGTGTAAAGATTTACCATCAACATTATAATTGTCATCACTAGCAATCAAATCAGCCATAATCTTCAGTTTCAAATCAATTAATTGATAAATCGACAAATGAAATATTATCGATGAGATTTTAATTAAATAAAATATTCATAAAACGAATAAAATGAAAACATTCAAAAAAAAAATTTTTTTTTGTTCAATAATACAAAAGCAATTCGCATGCAGTAAATATTGGTGGGGGGGGGGAACAACAGTCAAAAAAGAAACCCGTTGACGGCCGTCGTTGTTGTTTCGGGGCAATTCATTTCATCATTCGAATTCTATTCATAAATGGGGTATTGCAAAAAAAAATGATTCGAATTTCGTAAATTTAAATTTTGTTCTTCTCTTTTCCAAAGTTAAATCATTATAAGTGTCATTCTGGCGACTATACTGTGAAAAAAATTGAATGGAAAAACAAATCAACAAAAAAAAAGAAATTTTTAGTTTCAAAATTTCAAAATGCCAAGCAACGAATAGTTTCCACATAATCGATAATTGTCGTCATTCTATCTCACTTCAGCCATTTTTGTTTACCATTGATTTTGAAATTTTGCTTTAATCGACTATTATTAGTTGAATGAAATTTTCGGAATTTTTTTCACAAATTAAATAGAATGGAAAAAAATACTATACAGTGAAATCTTGATTAATCGTAATTTGTTAAACAAGCTACCACTGTATAAGCTAATTTGGAACCGTCTTTTATGAATTTGTCTAATGTTCACGTGCATAAACATTTGTTGTTGGATCAATTTTAAATGTTGATTTTACTTTCTTAAATTCCCATCGAACCTACATCGAAATTTGTTCATCATTGTTATAAGCAAAATGGCCAAAACACGGACACCAAAATTATTATCGATGAAAGATTCACGTGTAAAAAATCAACTCGAAATGAAACCTAGAATTTTGAAAAAAAAGAAGCGTGAAAAGGCAAAAAAAGCAGCTAAACGTGCCGAACGTCAAAATCAACCTGCTGTCGTATCAACAACAATGTTTTTTCATTACAATTTGCAATTAGGGCCACCATTTCGTATAATATGCGATACAAATTTTGTCAATTTCTCTATCAAAAATAAACTTGACATAATGCAATCAATGATGAATTGTTTACTGGCTAAATGTATACCAATGGTCACTGATTGTATCGTTGCTGAATTACAAAAATTAGGACAAAAATATCGTCTTGCATTAAAAATCGTTAAAGAACAATTCGAACGGCTACCATGTTCACATAAGGGAACGTATGCCGATGATTGTATTGTAAATCGTGTCACGCAACATAAATGCTATATTGTTGGTACCTGTGATAAGGCACTGAAACGGCGTATTCGAAAAATACCTGGTATACCGATAATGTTTCTTGTTGGTCATCAATATACGATCGAACGAATGCCCGACGCTTATGGTATACGTACCTGACATGTTTTAATGGTAACTGTTGACAACCAACTAATGATGATTCACAATAAATCTTTATATATATCAAATAAAATAACTCCCATTTCTATTTAATAAAATTAATAAAATCTAATTAAAACACTAATAAAATCAAGTATTCGTTTCGGATGTTTGTATTTGTTCTGGATATGAAATTGTTCCGACAATGTTCGATTGTCGGTCCGGTTGTTCAACTTTGCAATGTTCATCATTTACAAATTGACCATCAGTATCGTCAGTCATATTAGGTTCTGGTGATTGTTCCAGCAGGAGTTGATCTTGATTATTTGATTTCTTTTTATTTTTTAATGTTACAGGCACGTATTTTCGTCGAACAGTACAGCCTTTATAGCCCAAGCGATGAAGATGATTTTGAACTGATCGTGGACTGATCTGAAACAAATCGGCCAATTCATAAGCTTTAAGACGTGGATTGGTGTCGATAGCTGATTTTATTGCTTGTAGAAGACATTCTGGTGGTCCTGGCCTTCCCGGTCTTGGATCAGTAGATGTTTTTCCTTTTGTTTTAAATTCTACAATAATTTTATTCACAGTCGATAATGGTATCTCCAAGTTGGTCGCTATTTCTCTTTGTGATTGACCACCTTCAGATTGACCGACGATTCGGCCGCGTTGAAAATCGGATATTTCTTTCGATTTAAAACGTTTAGGCATTTCAGAAATTCGATCATAATCTTGCAACCAATTAATCACAAACTTTTGGGTTTGAATTGATATTGGCGCAAACTTTCTTATTCCAAATTTTGACAACACAAAAATTTTCAATCAAAATACGAGTCGATTTTATAGATTGTTTGTCTACTTATTTATTGTTTTGCTCGTACCAAAAGAAAAAAATTGGATTTTACCTTATCATAACACCATCTATTGAGAAAAATTATCCAATTTATTCTTCCCCGTATACATTCATACTGTTGCTGCTATCTGGTCACTTAATTTAGGTGAACCTGTATTGAATTGTTGTATGCGTTGCGTTTCGATGCGGTTATTTCAACAAACACCGATATTGGAGTAGCGGCGAATGGTCAACCCTCATTTCACATTTATATTGTCTTGGTTTTTTTGTGATAATTGTTTAACATGATAAAAGACGAAGGATCGTCATTTATGGATAAACTAAGCATTGAATTTGATGTATTAAATATGCATACGTGATTAACTGTGATAGAAAGATAATGGTGTGTCTCATTCTCAATATATTGAAATGGCTTTGGCTGAAGCAACAATCAACATCGACGCGTGCATTCATCATTTCAATGTAATTCATCTTTAATCATCACATTTTAGCATTAACGTCAAATTTTGACAACTTTCAATATTGTCGTTTTGCAAAAAAAAACACATCATCATTTACATCATCAGGCAACATTAAATTTTTCCCGAATCCGGTGTGTATGGTTTAATTTAATCAAAACATCCATAATATATCCACGGCAATCATACTGAAATAATCTGTATGTATACTTTGTGTTTAAATTACTAATTATATTAAATTATTAATATTTGGATTCAATTTTTTCTTTCCAATATTATCTATCAAACAGCTTGTGATTCTCGATACTTTTTTTCAAACAATAACATTGAATCAACTAGTTTTTATATTGAAAATTTAATTGAACAAGAGAAAAAAAAATCCAGAACTCCCCCATTCGCAAAAACAACGTTTTTAATCTCCAAAAATATTTTTATTATGATATCATAAATTATACACCCTTTTTCATTATCGATTATTTTGGTATTTTCTAACTAAATGCAATACCTTTTTGGTGATCATTTAATTTTTATTTTCTGAAAGCAATATTATTATTCAACAACAAGTCGTTACCGGAAAAAAGGTTTGTTTCTTTTTTATATTTAAATATAGAAATTTTGTCTGTTTAAGATTTGATGGTATTCCACGTAGTAAGCATCTGAATGCAAGTTTTTTAAAAAACTTTTTTTTTGTAGCATACTCATTCATTTATATTCGAATAAATATCTTTCTAATTATAATTGTATATGATAACAATCAACTACTCTCTTTGTTCATATCTTTTTTTTCAAATGCCGGTTGATTAAATCATGAAATGGATTATGATAATAACAAAAAGCTAGATTCTAGATGAAAGTTTTTTTTCAATGATCACTATCAATTTCAGTTTCTTTTTTCATATTTAATGTTAGACAAAAAAATCAGTATAGAAATCAGCTTGTTTTTTTCTCGGTCAGATTTTTTTCACACTTTGAATACCAATCAATCAATAGAAAAGATAGAGTTTTTTTTATCATCGCCAACAAGCCAAAATTTCGTTTTTCTTTTCACTATATATTTTTGATGAATAGTGAAGACAAAGTTTGCTTTGTCATTACAGCAAAAAAAAAATTTCTCCAAAGACAAGCAGAAAGACAATTTTCAATAGAGGCAAGTGTAATGGTAAATTAAAGGTGAATTGATCGTGATATATCTATCGTTTCCTACTTGAATCTTACCCTGATTTTTTTCAAAAAAAAAAAAATGTTCTGATTCTAATGCCAATTTTTTTCTATTTTTTCTTTTTGTTTTTAGTGTTGATTTCGATCTCAATTCGACCCCATTGTCTTTGATTTGATTGATCGATTCGTGCTCATTCATGATTGTCATCTTCGATTTGTAGTACATCGTGTATACGCGTAATAAAGGGTTATATTCATTGTCAATAGTTTTTTCTTTTGTGTGTGTGTGCTTTTGGAGACCAAATCATCATCGCCATCAATTAGCATCTGTGAAAAAGGGCAAATAAAAAAAAGAAATAAAAATGTTTTCGTGGATCAATTCAAATTCAAATCGTAAAAAAAATTCCGAACTATATGAATCCGTTGTTGAAGGCCTTAAACGAATATACAAGACCAAAATTTACCCGTTGGAAGAACAATATTTATTCCATGAATTTCATTCACCACCGTTCGAAGATGCCGATTTTGATGCCAAACCAATGGTATTATTGGTAGGTCAATATTCTACCGGTAAAACTACATTTATTCGATATCTATTGGAACGTGATTTTCCCGGTATTCGTATCGGGCCTGAACCAACCACTGATCGTTTCATAGCCGTAATGTTTGGTGACCAAGAAGGAATCATTCCTGGTAATGCATTGGTTGTTGATCCTAAAAAGCAATTCCGTCCATTAGCCAAATTTGGCAATGCTTTCCTGAATCGTCTTCAATGTTCCAGCGTTAATTCGCCAATACTTCAACAGATAACTATTATTGATACTCCTGGTATTTTATCCGGTGAAAAACAACGTGTAGATCGTGGTTATGATTTTACCGGTGTACTTGAATGGTTTGCCGAACGTGTTGATCGAATTATTTTATTGTTCGATGCTCACAAATTGGATATTTCTGATGAATTTCGACGCAGTATTGAAGCCTTACGTGGACATGATGACAAAATTCGAATCGTTCTAAACAAAGCTGATATGATTGATCAACAACAATTGATGCGTGTTTATGGTGCTTTGATGTGGTCATTGGGAAAAGTTTTAAACACACCCGAAGTAGCACGAGTTTACATCGGATCATTCTGGGACCAACCTCTACAATTTATACAAAATCGAAAATTATTCGAAGCAGAAGAGCAGGACTTGTTTAGCGACATTACATCATTACCGAGAAATGCAGCGCTACGTAAATTAAATGATCTAATCAAACGGGCGCGTTTAGCTAAGGCAAGTTTATTAAACAATAATTTTATTGAAAATGTTTATAATTTATTTTATTTTTTGTTCCAGGTCCATGCATACATTATCAGTGCGCTGCGAAAAGAAATGCCCAGTATGTTCGGAAAGGACAGTAAAAAGAAAGAATTAATCAAAAATTTGGGCAACATTTATCTCGATATTGAACGTGAATATGGTGTACCAGCAGGTGATTTTCCCGATCTACAGGAAATGCAAGAAAAATTGTTGCATCATGATTTTATCAAATTTCCGCCTTTGAAGAAACCACTACTGGATTCAGTAGACAGAATGTTGGCCGAAGATATTGCCAAATTAATGGCTCTCATACCACAGGTATTTTCGTTTATTTAAACAATTTAATCAACTAATTTTTTTAATGAAATATAGGAACAATTGGATCACAAAGAAGAAACTCAAGTCAAAGGTGGTGCTTTCAATAGTGTTGCTGAATCGCCATTCGGATATAAACGTGGTGAAGGTGTTGATGCTGGTTCAATGGAACCTAGCCATGTTTGGATTGTTGATAAAGATAAGCCGAAATATGATGAAATATTCAATAATTTGAATCCAATTGATAATAAGATAACTGGCGCAGCGGCCAAAACCGAAATGATCAAATCGAATCTACCAAATACGATATTGAGCCGAATATGGAAACTATCCGATTTGGACAAAGATGGCATGTTAGATTCGGAAGAATTTGCTTTGGCCATGCATTTGATGCAAATCAAATTGAATGGCCATGATTTGCCACAAGAACTGCCCAGACATTTGATTCCGCCAAATCGTCGTAAATGATTTTTTTTATATTGCAAGATTGAATCAACGTTTTTACGCACGAATTAGAATAAAATCTTTAGCCTACATCTAAGTTTATTATCACTTCTATGTCTCCCAAATCGCAATGGTTATTTCCATGTGGAATTCGAATCAACACCAATGGAAAAATTATTCACAATCAAATTTTTAATTCATATTTAATAATGTCAATAAATGAATTTTTATATAGGAAAAAAAAATTAAAATGTTATATCATGCCTATGGGATATTTATTTTCTGATCAATTTATAATAAATTATTTTATTGAATGAAAAACATTCAACTAAAAAAAAAATTAAGAAATCACTTATTTTTTGAAAATGATGATCGGTTTCAATATCGAATCTAACAATTTAATCCTATTACACAACTATTTTCACAATCATTGATGATGACAATGATAGTTGTTATAGCGAACAAAATGGCATCAAAACTCAATTTTATCAGGAACATTTTAAAATTTGGTTAAATTCCTTCGTTTTTCTGTTTGTTATCAGAAAAACATTGTGTTGAATTCATTCATTTATAAACGTACACAATAACTTTGAACAAAAAAAAATAAAATTCTTTTCTAAAAAATTGTCCGACGATCCGAAGGCAAAAGTATTCAATGATTCGAATTTTTTTCTGTCTGTTGTTACAATTCATCGAAAAAAAATTCTCAAAATCATTACCATTATAATATATGTAGAATTTGTGTTGTTGTTGGTGGAAAAATGCATTTCCTTTTCCAACTGAATTGAATTGAATTTTTTTTTTTTTTTTTTTGACATACAACAAATACAAACATAAAAAGTGTTTGTTTAGATTTTTTACATTTCGATTCAATTTCTATCATTTTTGTTTATTTTTTTTTAATATTCTTTTTTATTTATTCTGTTATTCTCTAGAATTTTTGTGAATAGTAAACTGTAGATTTGAATGTTACGTTATTTTCAGAATCAAAAAACGAAATACTACTCGTTTTTTTTCATAAAATGATCAAATACCAGCAAAAAAAAAAATACTGTAATCATTATTTGGTTAATGATTGTTTTAAAAAAATTTATCATTTCAT
>ERZ500997.120-NODE-120-length-21117-cov-8.660526_pt1 | contig 21117 bp, 8 predicted proteins | sample MGYA00248826_ERZ500997 | MGnify/ENA primary metagenome ERZ500997 (study PRJEB25958, sample SAMN03398524) | human skin metagenome | study: EMG produced TPA metagenomics assembly of the Human Skin Microbiome Metagenome (human skin metagenome) data set.
ACAGTGAAAGAAAATTTGAATCGGTGCTTTTCGTGTTATGTCTGGAATTTATATTACTATTTATATTTGTCATTTTTTGACACAGTGAAAATTATTTCAAAACAAATGTTTCCCTCTGGAACATATGTCATTCAATATTTCTTATGAAAAAAAAAATTCAAAAATTTGAAAATAAAGAAATCTTCATCAGTTCATTAAAATGAATCAAAATTCCAGCAATATAATCAAATAAAAAATTAAAATCAAAATGAGAACAATAAACTCATTCACTTTCCCTTACATTATTGGATTGAAAAAAAAGAAACCGTCAAAATGTAAATCATTGCCAAAATGTATGGACAGGCGAAATATGGATCAAAAGATGAAAAGTTTTTATGCGGTCAACATTTATGGTGAATAAAATATGCTCTCTTTTATAATTGAAAATTCGATTTGAACGTAATCTTGTTGTTCGTCATTAATAAAGGACTGAAACTTCATTTCAGAAAATAATAATGATTTATATACATTAAAAGACTTTCATCAATTGAAATGCGTGCAATCTTTTGCTGAGATTTATTTGAATTTTTATTTTTTTTCTTATATTGTGACCATCGATGCGAACTTGTTGTCATACATCATGCTAACGTTCTCTTCATCAGTCATTTGATTCAGCAGTTAAAGTCCTACGGATCATTATTATCATTTATCCGTTTAAATATATGTGAATCTCTTTCTATATGGCATCTAATGAGAATTCAATCATGGTATAAATGAAATCGGCATTCATTCGAATATGGCACAATGGAAACGTTTCAATGTAGATCATCATAATAAGAATTGAATAAAATGAAGCAAATCTATTGTTGACTTCCATCATCATTGTTCACCAAATTCTTTGAAATTGTGATGAATATATTTTTTGTCAGTTACCTGTCATTTGGAACTTTTAAAAATAATTTTGTTAACTTGAAGAATCTCCAATTGTTTAAAAATGATTTGTGTACTATTAAAAATTTCTCTTTGAATTTGCAGATGACACAACGATTTGAAATTTAGCAAGCATAATCATTGATGGAACATGTTTGTTTGAACATAATATAATGTTTCCATTTTGTCATTTTATTTATTTTTATTTTAACAACATCCGTTCATTTGTACCATTTGTACCGATTCTATATGGACATTCGATCCGACCGTCGAATGTAAAATAAAAACATTAAACGTCCGTTGAAAGCCATTAGCGTTATGCCATTATTTCCTTTAAAGATTCTTGAATTTCATCATTATCATTGTAAATTCTTTGATGAATCATTCTGAAGGATCTTTTTTTCAGATTCTATCGTTTGTTTGTTTGAATCTTAACTTTCAATAAACTGAAATTTCATCTCACTTTTTCTGATCCAAAAAAAAATCATACATGATGATGAACGCTTCAATATAATGAAAATTGCCATTTTATAAAAAAAAAGTACAGAAAAAATTATCACCGAAAAGTCGTTAAGATTTTCAATTTTCCTTATGAAAAGGATGTTTTCTTTTCGTAAATGGACAGGAACAAACGAATTCACTTCTTTCATTGAAAATGAGGAACGACAAGAATTATGATAGAAATGATTCAATAAAAATTCTGTCGTTATGTCACGCTTTAACAAAAATCTTTTTCCTATAACTCTTCAAACTACTATCGGGTAATTGGCTGATTTTATTTTACCCTATGAAATCGAGTGCTATTCAATCTCCTTTTTTCATAATGAAAAATCTAAATAATTTTTGAATTTTATTCCTATTTTTTGTTGCTGACATAGATTATTTTTTTACGCCTAAATGAACTGATTCCATTTTTTGAATTCATTAAAATAGATGAAAAACCTTTCTGGTAATCGAAAGTTTGATGTATATTTGTTCAATAATGAAAAGGCTGAAAACATATCTCTTTTTAAAATGTGCGAATCGATATCGAGTTTCTTAAGACAATTCTAATTCAAAGAATTTTCAAAACGGAAATATTATTTTTTTTATTTTTATTTTTTATTTTTTCTAATATGAATATTTCAATCGAATTTTAAATTAAAAAAAATTGTGTTTCACTTTAATAGTAACTTGGCTTATTTATTATATTTTTTTTTCTAATTTTATTCTCTAGGAAATCATTTTATTGGAACGCTGATGATTACCGATAGCCAAACTCATCACTTCAAAATACTGCCAGAATTGAAGATTTTTTTCAAATTTCGCACACAGTCAATTGTTCCAAACGATAAACATGGAAGAAATTTACATTGTAAAATTAAAAGGACTATCACCGCCATCAGCCCCTAGTCATGATTCATTGTCAAAAGATTCAAAAGCCTCGTTTTATTATCACACAGATTTAACAGCTGAAGCTATTAGAGGATTTTCATATCTTCACATATTCTTCGGCATAACAGTGCTTAGTTTATCCGTCACCAATTTGTGTTTCCATGAAAATCCATTAGCATTAGAGCCACCTTTAGGGATTACTGTTTGGTGTGCAGTATCTTTTATTCTTTTGGGATTTTTCGGCATTCTCACCGCTTATAAACGAAAATGTGATTTATCTGGCTCCATATTTTATGTAAAATTTCAATTAATATTGATCATCATTGTTCTTTCATTGACATTAACGTTCGCCATATTGTTTGCACTTGGTATAATTTCTTTATTTTGTTCGTTTTCAATGAAAATAATTCTTTTGTTTTTCTTAAAAGATTTACATGGACCGATTGCTAATCAATTTATTGGATTAAACATCATTTTTTCCATCATAGTCGAAAGTGTAATTTTATTATTGACGTTGTTTACTTGTGCCAGAGTTTTATGGCCTGGATGCCTAAATTTTTGCGCAAAAGATTGGCCTATGCAGCCCAGCTTGAAACGTAAAATGATTATAAAAACAAAAGTTTTCGCTAATGGAATTCCACAGGTGAGTCAGTTTTGATTCATTAACCAATAAAATATTTATACACACAGTTTGAAAATTTCTAAATCGCTTATTAGCATGACAAATCTCAAACTAAAAATGAAGAGTGAGAAAAATATTTTGATGATGTCAATCCAGTTACTAAATTTAAATATCTTTCATAGTTGGATTGTTTCATCATTTGAAGTCGAACGAAATAACAAAAAGAATGAATAATATCACGCTCATTCATGAGTTTAGTGTCTTGTTTGTCTCCCAATGTCCTACATCAGAATTTTTTTTCCATTTCATGTAATCATAAAGAATGCATAGGATACAATAGCTATGAAATTGTTAGATATATATGAGAAAATCTCCCACAGGATGTCGAAGCTATTGTTTTTGGTTACTGAAACCTAATGATACTGCAGAAAAAAACCCATTAATCTTCAGAAAAATGTCTTTCTCTAATGATCATGTTTTTTTTTGGTTATTATATACATGATTGAAAAATTGAATTTTTGTCATTTCACTGGCAGGTATTAAACATTTATTATCGTCGTTAAAAAATTGCTAGGAAAAACTAAAATTTAATCGGTCATAAATTTTTAAACTAAATTTTTTTTATATTCATCTCCTTTTTTATTTTGAAACAGGATAAAGCCAACATTATACAAAGTTTCGGTCCAAATTGTGTTATATCTTTGAATATGCCTCCAACGATTGCTTCTGATCATACATTATCATCAAAGAATTCGTCAATTTGTTCATCACCAATATATAAAAACAACCTTGGTAATAATAAAAGATCATCATTATCTGGATCGACTTCTGATTTAACCAAATCCTTATCCACAATCTATGCTTTACCTGATGAACAAATAGACAATAATAGTATTTATTGTAAAGAACAAATTACAGCAATTTCGACCAATTCAATTTATTACAATTATCCTGTTATTGGTGTTAGCACTACAAATTTATTGCAAACTTTTCCAACTGTTCGTCACAATCGTGAACAATTATTAACTACAAATGATTCGAAAATGATATCCAATCAGCAATCTTCACCAATCATGTACCTAAATGATACATCGACAAATAATTCTGACCATTCTTGGTATCGCGGTAGTGATTTGTATTCTGCTTCTGAAGAAACGGATCCTTACGATACAGATGAATTTGATTATTGTTCCACAGAAGATGAAATCGAAACAGCCGATAGAACACTTACAAAAGAATTCAACAAAATGAGTAGTGATGATGGTATGTTTTTTCGGTATAAAATTCGTTCTTCAATTTATAATTGATAAATATACTTTATTTTGATACAGGAAATGGAACATTAGAAGATGAATCGATTTCAAACTCATCAACCAGCTCATCAAGTAAATCCGAAGCTAACAATGACGAAGAAATGTTCAACGATTGTAATAGATCTAACGAAATGAATAATGAATCAATGACTATAGAAGATCATTCGAATAATGAGTCGAACTCGGAAATTTCATCAATCAAAAAAGTCATTGATTTTAAAAATAAATCAACCGAAATGAAACCAAATATCGATCAAGAAGCTAAAAATGATTATGAACAAAATGTCGAACCTGAACGATTTCCTATCGATCAAATTCAACTTAAATCATTTTGTGCTACAAAAAATAATAGCCAACAAGTATTGCCATATAAGAAATCATCGATAATACAAATTCAATCCTCAACAAATCCGGAATCGAATGTTCTGACAATGCAGGATGTGACGAATTTGAAATCTTCAAAAATAAACGAATCTTCATCGATGGTGATTCCCACAACAACAACAACAACAACAATTCGTTTGCTTAATACTAATAAAACTGCCTCAAATCATAATAGATTGAATATCAATGAAAATGATCACGTTGCTCTGGTTAAAAATCAAAATTCGAATCAATATGTAACGAAAATGGGAAATAAATTAACATCACATCCATATCTATGTCGATTACGAGCTACGAACGATGAAGCTATTGAACAGAATTCATATTCCAAAAAGACTATAGCTGTATCGAAGCAGATACCAGATATTCAACGAGTATAATTTGATATATGTCTTTTTTCTTGTTTAATCATCATTTGTATTATAAATTAGCATTTCTCAATGCCGGTGTTTCATTATTGTGTTGATATAACTTTGATTTTCTCTCCTGATGATCGTACCATAATTATTTATTTTAAAGTTTAATCCCTATGTATTAAATAAACATTATTGTTTGAATTTGACAATTATATTATCGTTTTATTTTTGACAATAAATGAAGAAATTATGAAAATTAAGAAAATTTTTATACCAGTACAGTGTCTCCATCTTTTGAAGTATCAAATAGCCATATTGTATTAATTTTCGTTGACAGATGGCAGCATATCTTTTCCGGAATAAAACCAAGCGAGAAATCAAGTAATTGATAGTAAAAAGATTTTTGAATATCAATCAACAAGTTTTAGTTAAAAAATCAAACAATCTGAATATTTATTGAAATAGTAAAATAATAAACAAGAATACGTACATACAGAATTTGTAATGGTGTCTGTGTGTTTTTTTTCAATTAAAAATGAACAATTTTTCGATATACAACAAACATCAGAGAAAGGATATCAATTTGTCTTATTATACAGAAAACGATGAACAGATAATGGGAGTGGGAATAATCATTGCCAAACAAATCGATAATAAAATGAATTTTGGATGTTATCAATGAAAATTAAACACTTTTGGTAATTGAAGAACGTGGTACAATGATTGACATCCGTATTCGAACGCCAGAATAAACATTTGAACGGAAAATAAAAATTAAACCACCAATTTGTCATTGGAAATGAAACGGATATTTTTTTGCGAATGAAATAGAAAATTTTGTTAGATGTGATCAATTATTCAAGTGTTTTTGTGTTGAAAATACAAGAAATGTTTAGCAGAAAATTCACTTTATCAAGGAATAAACGTCAAGGAAATAATTATTTACAAGACAAAGAAAAGTAACAAATTTCATCATTGTGATCTTCATAATTCAATAACAAACTTGAAATCACAAATTATCATAAAACTTACAATTGCAATTATATGTGATAGTGTATTCGTGTGTTTATTCTGTATTTTTGAGGGGTAGGGGAGAATCTGATGCGGTCTGATGCGTAATAGAGATGTATTATTAACCGCATGTGTTGCGCGAACCGAACAAACATAAAAGGGTTGATGTGAAGAAATGATTTTCCGAAAAGAGTGAATTCTTACATATAAGAAAGAAAAAAACAATTTGCCAGCTTTTATGAAAAGAAACAGGGGGTATTTTTAATATAATACAAAAGTAATGAAATTAGCAACAGAATGTTTTCTCGTATTTTCAATTTACAATGACAAGGTTCAGAGAAAAACAATCTACTACTAATCAAACACATCATGACAATGACGATTTTGATGATGATGATGATGAGAATGATGAGAATGATGATGATGAAATAGAATAAAAAAAGTGGATAGAGATGAGTGAATTATGACGAGATTCCTACTTCGAAGTTTTTGTTCCGAATTTTCGCGAAGATAACGGGATGGTTGTTCATGAGAAGAGATCATTAACATTAAGTTCAAACATGATTTGTACTATTGGTTGTCGTTGTTATGACCACCATTAGATGAGATATTCCTGATAAGTGATGCAACATATCCGGTGCAGTCTGTACGAGATGTTGTTCAGAGAAATCGCATGGCGGAAATATATGTGTGATATAACCCTGAAAATATTGGAAAGATTATTAGTGATAACTATAATCTTAAAATAAATGTCAATAACTTACAGCTGAATCATTGACGATGCCGGCAGCCAATTTGCTTTGCAGATAGGTGATGAAATATTTTCTCAGATTATTGCTTTGTGTTAATACGTCCACCTGATCACGACCACAAGGAAGAGCCAACAAAATGCAGCATTCATCTTTGGACTAAATGAAACAATCAGACAAATTAGATTCGATGAGAAAACAAATCAATGAAATGTGTTACCTGTATTTTATTCTCTAGTGATTGCAATTGACTTGGTTCGAATCGCATACGCTGTGTGATTCTCAATGAAGCAGAATTATTTTCAAGGAATGGAAGTGCTTGTACAGCAACGTTTCGATTTCCACAAACATAATGCATCTGAACCGCAGCTTGTTCGTTTTTAAGTGTCAATAGACCTTGCCATAGCATTGGATGTCTTTGCAGTATAACATGTTGGGAAGTATTACTGCTATTGCTAGGATAATTTGGACCATTTTGTGGTATCACATGAGATGATGCCACCGAATTGGTAACTGGTGGAGGTGTTATTTGAGATGATTCGGCATTAGAAGTTCGTTTGATGTTTGTAATAGTGGCCTGTTCAACGGAGCACTCGGAAGATGGTCTGCTGAGTGGCTGAGGCAGATTCGGAGATAATACACGTTGATATGACATATTCAATGGTGGACTGGAACTTCGTACGGATTCTTTACTTGAACTGAATTGATTGGTCATTTGATTACGGAGAATTTCAGCGTTCAATTCTGCAGGCATTTCTTTGCGGTAAGCTGGAGAATGTGCCGGTGATGGCAAAGGTCTTGGATTTGATGAATATATTGCTGTATCCTGTATCGTTATTGATGGTTTGCTGGATGGTCGTTTTTGTTCAATAGATGGTGATTGCGATTGTAATTGTTTCGAGATTTCTGTGTTATTTGGTAGACCACCGTAATTCAACGGAGGCATAGAAAAATTACGACCTTGACCATTAAGTCCATATTGCAAATATGTTGGAGAATCATGAGGTGCAATCAACTGACTAAAGTGGCGTAAATTAGGGTTGATTGGATAATTTCGTTGAGAAGCTGAACCAAGACCAGACATGTCAAACGTGAAAGGCTGCTCTTGACCAGGATGTAATTTGGGTTCTTCAATGAATGATGGTCGATGTAACCCTTCTTTTTGTTGACTCGCTTTCGATTTTGTTTGTTGCGCTTGTTGTTCAACTTGTTCGGGATTGATACCTGGAGGTAGAAACGCAGGTCCAGGATATATGAAACGATGGGCTGTCAAAGGTATACCAGGTATTCCTGGTGAAAAATTTGACCAAATTAATGAATTGTGCATTGCCATTTCATAATCATATAAATTAGCCGATGTTACTGGCGGTTTGATTTGTGACATGGTTGCTGCAAAAGCTGGATTTGGCATTTGATGATTAGTAGTCTGTGTGCTTGGTGGTAAATCGTTGTTATTCAATGATGAGGTTATAAATTCCGAAATAGAATCTGATTTCTGATTCGTAGACCTATTGTTGTTGGTAATTATTTGCTGTTTTTGCAACGAGCTCAAATAATCTTTTTGCTGTTGAGATTGAATATTAAATACATCGGAACTGATTGTTGATGTCAAATGATGTGGACTAGTAGAAGGCAATAAATTGCCAGGATAAGGTAGATTTAAATCTTGAGTTTGAGCATTACTACTACCAGCCACTTGAAGGACGGATTTATTTTGTGTAAATGTTTTGTTGACAATCGGAACCGATGAATGTGATGATTGGCTACTTAGATTCTTAATCGAATCGGCCATAGATGGCGGAGTTATTGCTGATGGCGATGATATATGACACTCATTTTTAATTGGATCATTAATGACCACAGAGACCGAAGATGACGTCGGAATATTAATAGGAGACTTGGGTCGTATCTCTGCAGCTTGTCCTACAGGATGTTGATATTTAGGCTTAATCATCACTGATTGAACGTTGGGAGTGCTCGTTAATGATTCTGTCACTTTTGATTGCTGTTGTTGGCTGTTATCATGACCAGATACGATAATAGGAGCTTTAAAATTATCAAAAATTAGACCTTTGCCTGTTTTTAATTTCACTGGCGTATATGGTGAATGATGGATACGATCGGAAATGTTTGGTATATCTTGTAAATTATAATTTGGTGATAGTGTTGAAGTGATAACTGTAGATGGTGAATTAGAAACGACAACAGTTGACGAATTAGCTATCACTGGTGAGATATTAGTCAATGTCGATGGAGTCGATAATGGAACAATGATTGATGTTGTTGCTGTAGTTGTGATAGTTACATCGGGCGTTAATATCTTTTCGACATTGCCAGTTGATTGAATAACACTGGTAGATTCGGATTTTTTATTTTCAGCGATTGGTGCATTGATCACCAATGGATGATATTCAGGTGTCGATTGAACAACAGTGACAGATGATGTAACAGGATGAGAAATAGAAGGTTCAGAAATTTCCAAAGAAATTTGCGTTGAAACGGCGTTGGATTCTTCCTGTGGTAATTCTTGACATGGAATTGTTGTTAAGGTTTCTGGAAAAGTCGATTCATCTGCTGAACCAACATCAGGATCATTTTTAATCTCTAAATCATTGGTTTGTTCTTGAGCCGAAGATGATCCACCTTTAGATCTTGTAATTCGATGTGCACGCAACGAAGTTTTGGATTCTAAATTTCAAAAAAATTTATTAGTAAATTGTCATTATAATAAGGAAATAACATACCATCTTGATCATCTGAAGAATCTTGACTACCAGTAGCATTACCTGAATGTTGAGCATCATCACTTTTACGATATGAACGAGTAACTCTTTTACAGTTTCCTTTCTCGTTCGTAGTTTCATTGGACAATTTAGTATTTTTTAATGTCATTTCGTCATCTTCGGTACTGATTTTGGTACCTTGAGACATCAGCCTAGCAGATTTTCGTACACTTTTGATCGACTGAGCATTATTATTATTGTCACCAGGAACTAAGCTACTGGTGATTGCACTGGAACATTCTTCTGATGATTTAATTTCATCTTTAGTTGGTTTGCCTTCAGAAACCCCAATAGCCGAATCTTGTAATCGAATAACCAATTTACCACTCGGATTGACTTCGGAAACATATTCTTTTGAAACACCACCACTTGGAACAAGAGGACCAGATTGTTGAGGTACGGGAGTTTCAATAATATTTTCTTGTTTAACAGTCGTCAAGGCGGGACAAGTATTTTCAGCATTTTCATTTTGATGACGTTTCTCAAAATGATGTTTATCCTCCGTCATTGATGACATGAAATGAGGAGGTTTGATATGATCCAAAGTTAACGGTCCTTGATCTTCATCATCAGTGAACTCGAAAACATCATAAGGACTAATCGAAGATTTCGGGCGATTAGTATTTGACGCATTGCTGACAGTCAATAATGGTTTTTTGGTGTCATCAGTTTTGATATTTGATGCGTCGGCATTTCCGGAATTCTTTTTCTTTCGGCCTCGTTTCGATTGTTTCTTGACACCATTTTTAGTATCATCTTCATGTTCTTCTTTATTCGATTGTTGTTCATCCATTGAATAATCGGTATCTTCAAGTTCTTCCAATGTGGTGCTATTAACAGCAGATGCAGTTACAGCTGCTGTACGCACACTTCTTCGAACTGAACTAAAGATATTATAGCCGGTTGTATGTTGCTGCTTGCCGCGTTTTGTTTGGGATCCTGGTGATATATCCGATGAATAGGATGAAGCAACTGGAGATTGTGAAGTTGGCGAAAGTAAAGCTGCATTGGTGAGGGGCAGATTTGTATTAATGGATAAAGTTGTCGATAATGGAGTCGATTCATTTTGTCCTTGTTCACTTCTTGGAGAATGTAATGATGAATCAGAATTCTTGCGATTTTTAGCCTTTCTTCCTCGTTTAGGTTTGCTGCAAGTATTTTCGTTTGAAGTATCAATTTCCAGTTCATCGAATGCACGTTTGTTGCTTTTATTAAGACAGGATTCAGTGATCATGGGCGTATCTTCATTACCAGATGATAAATTTTCTTCTTTTCCAATTGATGACTTTCCTCCAACGTCCATGTTTTGAAAAAGACTATTGTCAATTTTCTCGATAGTATCTTCATGAATGATCTTTGGTTCTGCCGTATAAGTTTCCATCAAAACTGAATCCTTGTCCAATTCAGCTTCATTTGATTTGGCAATTTGTTGTTGTTCAATATTCTGATGTTGACCACGCGGAGACATGAAAATATCCAGTTTAGGTGCCTCCTTGTTGTCATTATCCATAGCAGTCAATATTGGCATACTCAATTGAGTCGTTTTTTGATTTTCATCCGATTGCGGTGATGATTTAGCCAAACTTTCGTCGACAACAGTTGTAGAACTTTTTGTCAAAATTGTTTCGGAAAACATATTCTGTGGTTGTACATTAGTTAAACAATGTTCAATTTCAATTGTGATTGTGCTTTCACTAGCGTTAAGATCATCAGTTATCGAATGTGATGGAGATTTTAAATATGAAGTTTTGACTTGATCAGCAGAGAAGGAGACGAATTCCTTAACATTTGACACTGGTTCAGCATTTGTATCATGTTTATGAATATCAGTTGGTGACATATCGGGAAGATCTTCTTGCAACGACTTATCCAAAACATTTTCATCAACAACAAGTTCGTGTTCAACATTATCATCATCATCATTGAACATAATAGCATCATCGCATGTATCGACAGTCAATGGAATCGGTGAAATTACGATAGGAGCATCGTTAGGTTTAACGACAACCACTTCTTCCTTGATTGTATCTTGTGCTACAAATTCAATCTCCTGTACAGCGGCTTCAAGTTCTTGATCATCAACGACGACAACATCAGTAACGACAGTCTGATGATCTCCAGCACTGGTAACGGTACCGGTAGAATCGGAAACTTCCATGACAACAGGTCTATTATCAACAGATTGTTGTAAAACTACTGATTCGCTGTTATTTGGTGAAATAATATTCAAAAAACTGGGAATCGGTAGCTCATGATGAGAATTATTCGATTCAATCTCACCGGATTGAGTGATGTTTGGTTCTTCCATTGCACATGGATCATTCATATCTTGCAACAATGCAGCCACGGCGAGATCATCTTCGATTTTCCGTTGGCATTCAATCTCAGAATTAAATTCCGTGTTGCACTTATTATGTTCTTCATTCATGGAAATTTTAGTAAGATGTTCAGTTCCTTCAGCATTGTTGAAAATGGTCGTAGTTTGATTATCATCAGATTTCGAAGATATTGGTGATGATGAACGAAAAGATAATTTTTCGATATTTGTTTTTTCCTGATTGTTAGTCGTATCGAATGGTGAAAATAAAAATGAATGATGCATGATGTCGATTTTGCTTTCTACACATTTGGAATTTACTGTTTCTAATTCTTTTTGCAATTTTAGCGATTGAATGGCCACTTCGTCTTCACAGCTGCGATGTTTTTGTTCGAATGGACTAGGTGATTTGGTTGAATAAGGATCGTTACCGCTGATTTCACCCGGCTTCACCAGTTGTCCAAACGAAGTTTGTACAGATAACATGATGTTGAATTCATTAGTATGAGATGTCGTAGGACTTACGGAATCATGTACAATTGAATCCGATAGACAAGAATCTGATGATGAATTCTCGTTACAATGTCGCAATATTGTTTGACTTTCGTTGATGAGATCTTCATCAATCTTACTATCAATATAAGAACTTTCATCATCAACATGTGAAATAATAATATTTTCCACGTAATGTGATGGAGACGATCTTGGGCTTGAAATTTCTGGAGTTTTAGGTGGCGGGGATGCAATCAGTATGGATGATTTCGATGGATCCAACAAATTGCTACCGCTGCGACACGAATTAGCATCTTGATTGGATGATGGTGGTGAGGACATACTCAGAAATAGATTCAATTCATTGAAATGCATAGATGATTTGCAAGGATGACGTTGATCATAGGATGAATGATTGCTGGTCTTATCACTGCTATCATTACTGGCAGAATCTTTGCGAATCTTTTCCTTGTCTTTGCTTTTACTTGATTTCTTTTTCTTTTTGCTAACATTTTCTTTCATTGAATCACAATTTGAATCATCGTATTTGCTAATTTTTTGATTCTCATTGATCATTGAAAAAGAACTTTTGCTGTTGATTTTGTTATTCTTGGAAAAGCGGTCATCTTTCATTTTAATGTTTTCCATCATCATTGCAGCCATCATTTCGTGTTTGATGGATTGTTTGTTGGCTTGTTGTTTATCCATTTTGTATAATGATTTGTTCATTGTGTTCACCATACGAGAATCTCTTGTTTCGTCTTTATATTCTTTACAAGATTTAAAAATTTGATGCATAGTTGGCTCCGATTCCGAATCAGTAAGTTTCCAATGATTTCTTGATCGTTGTTTTCGATTATTACTGGTAGAATTGGTCATTGCGGATGCATCGGATGATTCATTATCATCACTAAATATTTCATGTTTCAATTTGTTCATAGTTGACATTCGATTAGAATCCTTTGCAAAACCATCTTTCATGGGTGAACAATGACGTTTTTCTTTCGAAGATGATTTTGACTTCTTTTTCTTCTTCTTTTGGCCACTGCTACTGTTGGAAAAGCATTTTGTCATTTTCTGGCTAACAAAATCACCATCATCATCGCTCTTGATGACGAATGGTCGTTTTTCTTTTTCATTAGCCGATTTGATTTTGCCTTCTTGGATCGATGATGTTTCCTTATGTGATGATAAGGACGACTGCTTCTCTTGGATCTTATTCTTTTTATTGTATTTGGAATGATGATCTTTCAATTTGTTTTGGTTTTCAACCAATTCATGTTTGTCTTTACTGTTGCTGCTGTTGGATAGGCCGAATTTTTCCTTGTCTTTGTCCTTTTTCAATTTCTTCCGTTTTTTAGTAAACTTGGTCAATGTTGATGAATCCTCTGCACTTGATTCATCGACATCTGATATTTTATTGTTGCTGATTCTCGATTTGTTCATTTTGTTGTGTTGAAACGATGATTTAGCCATTTCTGTAGCAGAACTATCGGATGAATCATCAGTGAAAAATTTATTTACTTGTTCTCTTTTCGATTTTTTCAACTTATTCTCTTTGACATTATTATGATAAGATTCCATCATTTCCGAACCGGAATCATCATCATCGTTGACCAACAATTTTTTCGATAATTTTTTGCTATGATGAAAAGACATTGAAACATGCGAAAATGATTCTTCATCACCATCATCATCATCTTCATCAGAAGATGAATCAGATTTGACAATTGCACGCCGTTTTTTCATCAATTTTTTTTGCTTAAAATTATTTCGATCAAAACTTGAATCAGAATCTTCATCAGAATCTTCTGAACTTTTACTATTTTTATTATGATGATGATCATTATCATCATCATCATCATCATCCTTATTACGATTATGTCGTTTATCTTTGAGCTGATTTAGTTTTTGCCGTACATTATCAAGATGATCATTGCCTGTCTTAGCCACTTTTAAACTTTGATTTGCACTTGAACGGGCTTTCACTTTATCATACATGGAAAAATAAATCGGCTCATCATCCAATTCAAACAACTTATTCTTATTTTCTTTATTTTTCTCTTTGCTTTCTTTACGCTTATCTTTCTTTTTCTCTTTGTTATTAGAAGAAGATTCTTGAAAATTCTTCATTTTTTCCTTTGTCGATTCTCTTCTTTCTGACAATTTAGATCGTTGTTTACTTGATTGTTGATCAGTTTGTTTTAGATTTGTCTGTTCTTTATTATTATCTTTCTGTTGATGATGATTGTTGGAATATTCCTTTTCTTTGTTTTTCTTTTTAATCTTTTCTTTATCTTTGTTGTTTGACGATAAAATCATTTCACTAGAATTGCTACATTTTTTACTATTATTTTTCTCTTTCGATATCGGTGGACTTGACATTTCGCTTTTTGATTCACGAACTGTTTTCTCTTTTTCGGTTTGTTGTTGTTGCTGTTTTTTACAACTTTGTTCATCCTTTGATAATGACGATTCTTTATTCGAATGAATTGATTTTTGTAATTTAATATGATCTTTCAACGAATGATGATGACTGGCACCATTACCACAACTTTCATTGTTATTATTATGAGAACCAGACGACGATTCCGAAAAAGAATTTGAGTTTTTCCGTTCCATTTCTTTTTTATTGATGTTATTTGAAATATTATTACCAATGTTACAGTTGGAATAAGAGAATTCATTTTTTGACGAAATATCATGCTTGCTTTTTATACTGTTTTGTGAAGATTGATCCGGTAAGCTGCAGGATTTGGTAAGAGAATGATCCCTTTTGGCTTGACTTTGATGATCAGATTTACAAGACGAATTGTTTGTTAACGAAGATGATGCTATTTTGTTGTTGATGTTGGGCAAGCTTCCACCATCCAAACTTTTACCAGCAGATGAAATTGAAGATTTGGATATGGATTCAATTTTATATTTTACATCGGCAGTAGGTCTATTCACCGATTGATTAGCAGAATTGTTTGAAACCGAAGAACATTCTTTTCGAATCGCAGAATTCAAAAGGAACAAAGGTGGTCGGCTGCTGTTGACGGATGCTGATGACATGCTTGTAGGTGTATTCGGTGTCGTACTACTGGTTGGTATTGATGATGATCGTGAAAATTGTGGAAACATTGATGAAGATGATCTCACTGGCGCTGAGCCGGGCGCAGTGGGCGACGAAAGTGAGGTAGAAGTACCGAGTAGATGATCTTTTTTGATTTGATTTGTACGCGAAGATTCGGAAATTTTACGCGATATTGAGCTGCTCGAAGTAGGAATTGCATTTGTTGATGATGATGAAGATGAAGAATGATGATTATGATTATGATGTGAGGAATGGAACAATGATGATGATGATGATGATGAAGATATATTGGGTGTAGGTGTGGATGATGAAGAGGTTGAGGTTGTTGGTAAAGGATCAAGCGATATATTTTGAATGATCTTTTCGGTGGGCATAACAAGCGGATTTGAAATAGCAGATGTTTGATTATTCGGAAATTTGGGCCGAGATGAGGATAGAATTTTATGTGAACCAATCGAATCAAAATCTAATGATGCGGATACATCTTTTTGCTCATATTTTTCATTCAGATGCTCAAGTCGTTTAGAGTCTTGATCAAAGACTGATGATTTCGTCGACAGGATATTTTTGATCTTATCAGTCGATTCATGTTCATTTGAATTACTATTGTTTGAAAGTAGAGCACTATTGGAATTTGACGATGAATTTGATTGACTTTTCTTTTTGATATTGTATTTACTATAATCAATGGTCGGCGTCTTTTCACTTTTCATGGTCGGAGCTGTACTTGCCGTACCCGACCAAGCATTATATTTTTCATCCAAAGCTTTGATCTTATCTTCGATCATCAATGTTCCAAGATCAGAATCTGAAACATCATCCAGATCATTTGAACTCTTGGATTTAACATTGAAATCAAAGCTATTCGTCTCAGTAGACAAACGATTATCACGTGAAAATCGATTTTTTGGCACAGGAGAAAGATTGCCCAAAGGACTCATGATGTTTGCAGTTTTGGGTGATGTACTACTTATCGATGTTATTGTTGACGTTGTCGTGTTTGTCAAATTTGGAATGTGGGTGATATTGGTACCACTAGCTGAAGTGCTAGTAAGCGTTGACAACGTTGATGTAGTACTCGTGGTCGAGCTTGTGATCACAATCGATGTGGATGTATGTGATTTGAATTGGTCATTGCCTACAGTCGACGATTTTAATTGAGGAGGTATCGCAAACTCGGGCAAAGGTAAATTCCATGGGCTGCTTGGACCGAATTCCAAATTGGTAATCGTTCGTTGCTGAGATGTTTCGGATGATTTAGAATTTTTATTATTGAGATCATTATCGCAATTGGTTCTGGTTACTAGTTGAGAAATTTTATTATAACGGGCATTGTGACCAGAAAGACGTCGATCACCGATTGAATGATTGACCATTGGAGAAGTAACATCAACAATTCGAAGCGATGTTTGAGTTGGACAACCATCTTTGGTCTTTGGCTTTGTCGAATTTATCGTTGTTAGACTGCTTGTTAATCCAGTGCCAACATTACAACTTGATGATGATGTTGAATTTAATAAATTTCGATTTACTTGTGATTTTGATTGATCTTGTAATAAAGTGAGAACGGCACTTGCCTGCGTTTCACTAAGTTTACCTTCGGCCAAATAATGTTCGAAAATAGGTTTGAGATCTTTGAATGAAGTGTTACCACCATCACTAGCAGCATCATTACAATTCAGTAATTGACTCGTATTGCTAGATAAACTACTATTACTTGGCCGACGTTTACCCGTTGACGAATTGTCCAACGAATTGGTCGATTCGCGAGATTTCTGAAGATGTAACTTTAAATCACTTGATGAATCGAGACTTTTAGATGAGGTAATTCGTGGTTCAACACTGCTCTTGACCACCGATGAATTGGTCACAACATTAGATGAAGATAAACTACCAGTGTGAATTGATGAAACACTGCTGTTGTTGGTAGCAGCCACGGTAGATGAATTGCTTGTTGTAGATGATTGCTCAACACAAGCTAACAGTCGTTTCTTCCTTTCCAGATGTCCAGGAAGATCGGAAGAATTTTCGTCTACAGAATCGACAAGCGAGCTATGTATCGTTTTTCTTTTGACCGAATCATTACGATTCTGATATGCCAACGTCGTAGAAGTTATTGAATTAGTCCTGTGATGTGATTCACGGAACCGATCACGAAAATAATCACGGCTTAGATCTCGATGAGAGCTGTTATTGAGTAAAGAAAAATTCGAATCACTAACATCGGAAACTGAATCAGATCTAGCACGTTGCAAAAGATCCGATGTAGATATAGAATTTTGATGATCACGATGACAACTAGTGTCTTCCGTCGATTTTCTCCTCCACGACTGAGACTGATGATCATTATTAGCATCACTCAAAGTCGAATGTGTTTGACGTTCACTTTCGTGATATGATGATGAATAAGGAATCGCTCTAGGACTAGCTGGTGGACTGACGCTGGAAGTTCGGTCTTGATAATGACTACTTGACTTGGCGTCACGGATCGGACTTCGACTGTTGCTGCTCGTACTGCTGCTGCTACTACTAAGGCCCGTTTTCCGATATTGAGATACATGTGATGTAGGCGACACATCTCGACAATTTTTATTGTAAATCTTTGATGACGAATGGACAGCTCGCCTTAAACTGCCATGACCATCATCATGTGAAGACGATTTGATTTCATCATTTTGTGTTGAACCACGATTAGACCGGTGAAAAACATCGGAATCCAATTTGGATGAATTGCTATATGATGAACCATATGGACTTGAATCACGACGAATTTTGGGACTTGCGTCTGATAGGAAATTTTCGGACATGTAGTGAGACCGAGATGATGAGTAACGAGAATCTCGTTTCGAACTTGAGCTGAGATGCGATTCATCATCAACATCGTCGACATCATCTGCGGGCGATTCATATCGACTATATGATGGTCTCGACGAAGATCTACATGAATTGGACGAATCGTGATGATATTCATATTTAGATGATATTCGATTGGTGTTACCGCCGTGCAGTGTTGACTGAGTTAATGATGAATGACGAGGATTGAATGAGTTGGAGAATGGTGTCAAGTTGTCCGTTGGTGATGATGGCGATTGTGAACGCTGTCGCATCGATGAATACGAAGAACTGACACTATTATTATTGTTAGATCTCACTTGACATAACGATGATGATGAAGACCTTGATGATGACGACTGATGGTGATGATGTAAAGAGGTATTACGGTTACGATCATATGATGACCGTTCGTCATAATCAACGGAATTGGCACTCATCCATGATCCGGATCGGCCACGGCCATGGCTATTCGTTTCATTTGGTTTTGCGATCTTATGCTCCATGAAATATGTTTGAAAATCACGACTGGCCAATTCGACCTCTACTCGTCTACCGTTGATCATTTTTGCCTTCAAATCATCTACAGCTTTATTTGCTTCTTCGCGGGTTTCGAAAAAACATAATGCTGTTTTTTGTTCATGATCCTGAACCATTTTTTTCACTTGGCCATACTTGTTCAAATACTTTTCGATGGCTTTCAGATCACAGAAAATTTCCTTGAAGTTTCCAATACATATGCAACTGGAATGGAAGCTTTTTCCATAGCCAAGTTTTAGTCTTGTTGAACCCATAAATTCGTTGTCGTATTTTCTAATTGCTTTCACTACTGATGGAATATCGCTATATCTTATAAAGGCATACGGTTGGTTCTGTTTCTTTATTTCAATATCCTGATTGCAAAAAAAAGAACAATTACAACAAAAATTCATCATGAGATTTAGTCAACTAAATTTTTTTTCAAAAACTTACAAGTATTTGGCCGAATTGACTGAATCGACTGGACAGGTCATCTTCGGTAACCTCTTTGTCAAGATTTCCAACAAATAAGGTTCGGGTAGCTCGCGGATGACAGAAATTTTCATAATCTTGATCGTTATCATTCGATTTACAATCATCAATTATTTCTAAATAATCACATTGGGTTACATCCACTCGACTGCCCAAAAATTGTTTGTCCTAGAAAAATAAAATAATCGTGATTATTATGAGTAATTAAGATCAATGTATCAATATAATGATAATGATTGTATGTTTTCAACTTACATTTGATTCTTTCATTGCTCTCTCAGCTTCCTCGGGCTTACTAAACACAACAACAGCGAAACGATCAAAACCTTGACCACGAATGAAGGTATTTACAATTTTCCCATATCTTTTGAATTCGTAAAAAAGACTATCTTTAATATTCGAATCTTTGTTTAGGAAGAAAAATAAAACGATTGATTATTGTAATGATTGACAAATAAAAAACATGAATGATATATTCCAACTAACCAGTTAAACGATGAGATAATTTTCGAACACAGATTGCTGTGGTGGCTTGTCTTAAATCTTCACGATCATTTGATGATGCAATCGACAAGCGATCATCTTGAGGAGAAGAAGATACACCGGGAAAATTTTGATGTCCTCCTCCGACGGATGATGATGATGTTGATGATGAACCACCTGAACTAGCAACACCACAATTATGATGATGTGTCGATGAAGCTTGCACTGAATTATTATTAGTATTAGTATTATTGACGATATTGTTTGTATTAGAAGTTTCGTGAGATAATGTCGAATTTGAATTATACCTATTATTCAATGAATGATTAGAAAAATATTTTAAATAAGAAAATTAGTTGAGAATCATATGCTTTTTGAACAAAAAAGAATGTAGAAAAGATATTAAAAAACGTTTTAGCATCACGTATATTCCAATCCTGATAAATGTTTTTTCTTTGCTTATTATCGCTCGTATTTACGTGTGTAGTAAATGTATTATAGATTCGTATATGAAAATAACCATGTGACTCATCGCGTGGAATACTTACAAAGTATGAAATAACGAAATAAACGCAAGCATATCTTGAACGCGGATAATGGTAAATAAGGACCATTTTTTTACACACACTCAAATGGATATACCATCATAATAATAAGCATATTTTCATTGACAAAATGTTTATGACTATAGCCTGAATTTTCCTTTTGCTTATAATTTGAACAAAAAAAAACGAATTCTTGGAAATTGTGAGACCAAAAAGAAAATGAAAAAAAAGACGGGACGTTTTCGATGTTATTGAGGAACATTTTCACTGAACGATATAAACAACCAAAAAAAACCAAGAAAATACAGGGAAATTTTTGTGTTTATTTTTTATGGTCTCACTAGAAAAATGCCTGGCCTTGATTCTTTTTTGCTTTGGTGGTGTGTATGATTAAATTGTGCACCACACATGTGATTTTTTACCCGCCAAAAGGCAATATTTTTTTTTGTGGCCGAAAACATAAATACAAAAAAAAAGAAGAAAAAATAAATTTTATTCAACGAGAGAAAGACGAAAAACGAATGGAACCAAACAACGATTTGGAATCGTGAGGTGAGAATAAATGAAAAAAATATCTCAAAACTAAATCCATGTTCATGCGGTGTGAATTTGCTATACATTTTGAATACATATTGTTCTTTTTTTATTCAAAAAAATATATGAACCCTTAAAGAACATCGTAAAAATTGAAAATTCTTTCTTCATGACCAGAAAAAAATTTCATTATTATCATTGTAAATATAACACACATATTCATATAAGGAAAATTTAATTCAATTTTCCCTCTCTTTTTTTTCCTATAAAATTCAACAGGAAGAGATTTTATTCTATTTTTTGGGGATAAAAAACGTTGTGAT
>ERZ500997.121-NODE-121-length-21053-cov-7.469807_pt1 | contig 21053 bp, 16 predicted proteins | sample MGYA00248826_ERZ500997 | MGnify/ENA primary metagenome ERZ500997 (study PRJEB25958, sample SAMN03398524) | human skin metagenome | study: EMG produced TPA metagenomics assembly of the Human Skin Microbiome Metagenome (human skin metagenome) data set.
TGTTTCGTTTCGTGTGTTTTATATATTTTGTTTCAAATGATTTTGCGATAACCAACAAAACGAATTTTTTTTAAACTCTAGTTTTGTAAATATTATTAAATAATCACAGACAAGATGAATCAAAAGATCAAATCAATGTTGTTTTTTTTTAATTTCACAATTAGGCGAATCCAAAACCTTCCGAACATTCATGGATTGCTTTTAACAGCATCATACGTAATTTATCATAAGTTTCATAAGCAGGTAGATCCAATTGATTGAAACTAAAAAAAAATTCAAAGAAAAGAAAATTCAATTAATTAAATTCAAAAAAATCTATAATAAAAAACACTTACCATGTATGTGCTGATGGTAAACGGTCGGTAGATCGATCATCCAAATGAATCTGAAATTTTTGCGGTCCATTCATACCTTCGAGTGCAGTGAATCCTTGCAATGGAACCTTTGATGTACCGGTAACAAATTGTAAAAATTTAGCACGATCAGCCTGATCGAATGTACGTAGTGCACGCCAAAACCATTGGATTTGCAATGATGTTGCTTGATATTTATGATAATCAGTATTTGCTTTGAGATCATCAATGTCAATGTTTGGCAAACCGGAAATCAATAATTCAAGTTCATGTTCATTGAAAATGGATATCAATCGTTTTGGTATGATTTCATAGAAGCCTTCGAGGAAAGAGTTCAATTGTTTTTTTATCGAACCTGTCATCTTTTCCTGACAGACTAATTTAACATATTCATTTTTATTCTCTTCGGTGACAATTATATTTCGGCCATTTTGTACTAGGTCACGGACTTCAGTCACACCAAATTCCTGAATTTCCAATGAAAATGTCAATTCTGTGCCAAGCTCATTGACGTTATGTTCGAGCAGAAACACAAGGCCTTGATAGAAAGAATAATCTTCACTCTCCATATCGGTATATTTGACAAGTTTTCCCAAGATGTGTTTATAGAATGAACGAGTGAAATAACAATCCAATAGTTTGTTATCATGGATTGCTTTCGAAATAACACGACCAACAAATTTGAAATAGCTCAAATGATTTGAATTACAATGTGAAGCTGAATTGATCATATAGGTAACACGATCACCAGGTGATGTTGTGAAAAGAGCATAATTTGGATTGAAAATTTCTCGTGAAATGATTGTATACCATTCTCTAAGCAAACCACCAGCATCTTGTCCTTCTTCACCTTCGAATACGATATAGAAACGATTCTTCCAATCAGAAGCTGTACGGCGATTCAATTCACGATAAGAATCTTCAAACACATGTTCACGACGAATATGAACCGGTAGATCATCACGACGTGTGCCTTGATCCAAACGATCTAATTCCTGACGGAAATATCTTCGTTTGACATCAAAGTCCAATATTCGAGTATGATCAACAAGAACGGCAAATGGACCATTAGCCAGATGGATATTTGATTGTCGAAGAATTTGATTCAAAACAACACGATGTTTTTCGGCAAATATTAAAAATTTTTGAGTATCTTCCGGTAGCGAACTGTAATGCCGATTTTCATCATTTTGAGATTCGGCATTGAACAAATCAGAGGCTTGATGGAGATGCGGTAATTGATGTGAAGCCGGTTCCGCAGATCGTTGATTATCAGTACCGGAACTGGGAGCAGCAGTTGTACGAGATTTTTCCGGTGCATGCACCAAGAAAAATGATTCAACAGCCGGTTGTAAAACAAGTACAACATGATCATCAGGAGCTTCCGACAAAAGGCTAAGACAATCGCTCAGTTTTTCCCATAAATGATCCAATTGTAATTCGGTGCTAAGTTTATCCTGTTCAAGATCGATTTCCATTTTGGTTTCAGCTGTCGATGTTGATGTCTGCTCATTAGTAGACGAAGTTGATGGATTATCAATAGACGGATCGGCCGACGATGGTGCAACATTTTGTTGTGATTTAGAATTTTGATTTTTAGCATTAATTTCTCTAATATGCATGATTATTTTCAGTATTCGTAAAAATAAAAATTGACTCGATGATTTTGATATTAGATTAGACATTGATGGCAATTGAACTTCCTTGCCCGAAATAATATTATGTTTAACATTTGATTGAGCATTTATAACAATGGTCGTGTTCGAATAACGATCCTGTACATTACTATGACCTTTGATACTCTTTTCATGTGATTCAATATCAGTAGCAGATGTATTACTAGTATTACTACTAGAAGGTTGACTTTTCAATTTCTTTAGCAAATCATTCATTTCAATGGACAATGCATTGATATCGTCATAAACAGTTTGACCTAAATGGCGAACACCATCCAGTAATAGTTTGTAGAATATACTACGACAATTTGGAAATAGATTTGAAAGTTTGATCAATAATGATGTAGCATCTACAAGACCATCTTCGGAACATGTTTTTGATACAAGTACATCCACAACCAATTTCAATAGTCGTTCATTGGCAATAGTTTTTTCAATTTCATTCAATTTTTCTTTGATTTCATTAGATAAATTTATCGGTGTTGTTTGATTACGATTATCTGTATCCGGTGTTAATGCTGTTGTAATGTGTGTCATTAATCGAATTAAACGATCAGTTAAGACAGGACTTTTCTTAATAAAATGATGTGACAATAGATTGAGTAATTGTGAAAATGGTGAATAATCAAGAGGTAATTGTGATAGATTTTTAGTAGATGAAACAGAATCAATTTCCATGGTAGATGTGCTCGGAATATTTGTTGATAAAGCTAAAAAAACCAAAAAACATTATAGTCAAATATAACAGAACAATAAAATCAATGTTACCTTGTTTGGATTTTGTTTTTTTCGTTGCATGAATAAAATCGTGTCGCATAAGAACATCGAAAAAACTTGGTGGCGGTTTTTGATTACCATTCGATGATGATGGTGTTCCAGTATTTTCATGTTGTTGATCTTTGATACTTGAACTTGATGTATTCAATGAAGTTGTTGAAAGATTTTTCTGTAATCCTTGTGTAGTATTCAATGAATTGGATGAAAGTGGTGAATAGCAGATAAATTGTTCGGGAAATGTTTTGGCCAAAGAAATAAGTATGTCCAATACATTACGACATACAAATAACGAAGCTTGTGGATTGATTGAAATCGTATAAATTTGACTGACTTTATCGGTTTTTTTGCCTGAACTAGGTGTTGATGATGATGATGATGATGATCCAATGACGTTATTATTTGTTTTACTCAAATAGAAAACATTCGTTTTTGAACCGAATGATGAATCCAATGTAATCGAAAGCCAAGAGACAAAATGATTTTGTGTCAATGCCCTAATGAATAAAATTTGAAAATTTTTTAAATTAGAAATTAAAAAAAGAGATTATATTTACTTTAAAGTTTGATCATCAGCATTCAATGTTGTTGAATTGTTAGATGATGAATCCACTGATTCTTTTGTCTTTTCCATAATTTCCAACAAAGATTGAATGACCCATTGTCGTGTTGGACCATGTAAACAAAGATTTCTGATCACACGATGCAATCGAATCGAACTGATAAGATTATCATGGATGAATAAAAGGATCAAAATTGATGAAAGGGCATCGTAATCAAGTAGATATTTTCCCTTCAAGGAACGACTAGTGAATGCACGTGGAATATGACGGCTGAAACTACTGCTGCCGCTAGCGCCATAAACATCGCGATTATCATGAGAACCTGAACCAGCACCGTTACGAAAAGAAAATCTTGCATGTGTCCAATTTGGAATGTTCAATCCATCGTATCGTATAGCGGCACGTGAATCTAAAATAAGAAATTATAGTTATATAAAATTTTCAACAATAGAATGAGTCAAAGTTTACTTACTGGCTGATCGTATGATTCGTAAAATGGTTGAATTAGAATCGAAAAGACGTTCATGAATCTGGCGATTTCGTTGTTCAAATTCACGTCGCAATGTTCGTGCTTCATTAGCGAATTCCGGTGGCAATAGTTGAACTTGACTATCATCTAGATCGGACAAAATTTGTCGCCGTAGTGACGGTGGCAATGATCGGAAAAAACTGACCGGATCGACCGGTGTATCGGGATTTGTATTTTGTGCATTCAAACGTTGTTGCTCGGCACGTTGTTGGGCGAGAACTTCCTCTTGAATGTTTGGCGGTAAAGCTGCAAGAAAATCTTCACTAATTTCTGGAACAGCTACAGAATTAGAAGCATTCGTCGCAACTGAACTAGGCCCTTGATTGACGGTAGTTGCAGTTTGGTTACTTGTATTAGCAGTCGTCACGGGTGGTCGTGATGTATTGTTACGCAATTGATTTAATCGTTGTATGCGAAATTGTTCGGCGATCACTTCTTGACGAATATTTTCAGGTAAAGCAGCCAAAAATGATGGATCAACACCTTCAGGTAATTCTTGATCACCAAGAATAGCTCGTTCTTCTGGTGTTAATTGATAGGCGGGTGGAGGTGCAGGTGGTTGAGAAGTAGCTGAAGATGTTTCAACAGTTCCAGATTGCTGCTCTTGATTCTGTTCATTTGCCGAATGAGAGTCAGATTGTTGAGCGGACATGACGTTAGATGATTGATGATCCATTGATTCGACATCGGTATTTTGTGTTTCAGGAGCGAGAGGAGCAGATTCACTTTCAACAACTAAATCTTCATTACTAATCAAAATTGAATCTTGTCTAGATCTTGCTGGAATATTTTCATTGACAACCACGGACATTGGAATCACCTCATCCACTTGTATTTGTTGTGGCTGTTCTTCATTAGTTTCATTATCATCGTTTGATATGACCACTTCCATACAAGAAATTTGATCATTATTCACTGAATTGTTTGTCGATTCCTCTGTATTATTTGATTGTTGTTGTTGTTGTTGTTGCTCATGTGGATTTGATTCCAACACTTGGTTGATGACCGAATTAGTCAATTGTTCAATGTGAGCATGTAATTCTTCAAATTGTGAAGACTGATCAGATCCACGTTGTTGTTGTTGTTGTGACTGTTGATGTTGCATAGCCTGTCTTATTTCACGATCCAAATTATTTTCGGCCGTAACGGCAGCAGATTTATTTTTAGCATCACCAGCTGTAGCATCCAAATCTTCTTTTTCTTTAAGTTTCTTTTCCTGTAATTCTACTTCTTTCAATTTCTCAAGATGACGAATAATTTCCGGTTTAATTAATAATAATGCATCATACATATATTCACCATCTAATAAACGTGCCTCTTCAAGCCAACGTTGTATTGTTGATGGAATTGCGTTCAATGGATTATTCTGCAATGAATTCGATACAGTGGATGCATATGCTGTTGATGACAAGGGATGAAATTCAAACGTTTCATCCAATTCATGTCGTGAAAATGGATTACGAAGGACACTTGGAATAGAGAATTCGTTTTGTGAAGCAGCCGAACCAAGTAATCGTTGTAATATATGTGTTGGACTTGTTCGGGTATTAAAATGAGCTACATGCCAATTATGACCAGTATGAAAATAAGATCGTATGGCACGTGCACGTGGTAAAGGATTGCGTGCGATCGTTGATCGACCACTACCGTTACTAACATTTCCACCTCCTATACCAATATTAGAAGTGTTGGAAGCTGTTGACAAAAATGATGCCGATATTGGATTAACCGAATGAGAGGTTAAACCTACTAATGAACCAAGATTATTCATCAACGATGTTGATCCAGCATTACTGATAACTGCTACTGATGGTGTTGTAGTACTGCTATTATTAATTGTATCAGAACTATAATTCAATAAAGGATGATGTAACTGCATGCTAGATCCGGCACTATTCAGATGACGACCAATAGAAGATGTTGGAACAAAATGACCACCATTACTATGACCATTCATGATAACATTATCACCATCGCCAACAATATGATGATGGTGATGATGATGATGCGAAGAGAAAGGTGATAGATAATCAGACGATGATGGTACACGGTGAGAATAACTTAAAAATTGAGGCAACACTTCTTCCAAACTATAGATAACATCATTATTCATTGAACTAAGAGCAAATTGATCATCAAGCATTTGTTGTAGAGATAAATCATCGGGCCGTAATCGATCCATTTCATCTTCATCATCATCACCGTCATCATCATCATCGTCGTCTTCATCATCATCCATATGTTCATCATCATCATCTTCATCACCATCTTCTTGTGCACTACCAGCTTGATCATCTTCTTGTTCCTCTTCTTCTTCGTCTTCAATATCAACATCATCTTCATCGTCGTCGTCATCATCATGTTCTTCGGAATCGGCATCATCCGATTCTGTACCATCACTACTTGCAGTAGTTGATTCAACACCAACATGATTACTATTACCAACGACAATATGAGTATCATGATGCATTTCATGATCACCATCATTCATACCATCTCGATCATTAATAATAAGACCATCATTTTCATAATCATCATCATCGGTGCGTAGGTCATCTGATGTAAAAGTACCACTACGTGGATGTGAATTATTATAATTATCATAGGCAACACTATCCAAAAATAATTCATTTTCAGTATTTTCATCCAAATTTTGTGAATTTGTTGACATTGTCGATGCTTGTGCCATATCTTCAGTATGAATAGCATTAGTATTCGGTGATTGTGTTGTTGTTGTTGTTTCAGTTTCTATCATTGAACCATCAGCATTCATTAACTGATTTGAAGTTAAGGCTAATGCTGAACTACTATCCTGATTATTATTGGTTGTTGTTGTAGTTGAATTTGTTGTTAGATTTTCCGAATGATCTTGTTCCATAAGCATTTGATCATTATCATTATTACGTGGTTCGATAGATGGATCCAAATCAATCATCGGTATCGTAAATGAACTATGCGAAAGTAAATTTCGTTGATGACGACTTTGTGAACTTTGCTGATGTTGATTATGATGATGATGATGATGATGATGATGACGTGATGTGAATAGATTCTGTGGTGTATTCAATGTTTTTGAAAGAAAATCCAATGTTTTCAACAATGAATTTACTGTCGTTGTCATCATAGGTGATGAAAGATCAAGATATTGAATAACTTTAGCCAAATCGGTATTTAAATTTTTGCGAATCAACAATTTGATCAATGGATTTGACGATACCAGATATGGTCGATAATAAGGATTATTATTTTGCATTGATGCAGATGAACATTGAGCTTCAACAATCGATGTAATCAACGGTGATAGTGCCTGTATTTTAGCATGCTTTTCAAATGATTCAGGTAAAAGTACGGCACGATTCAATGCATTTTTGATTTCCATTACCAATGTTTGATGTATATCCGGAGAAAATGGTACCGATGCAATGGCAGTGAATAATGCACGTGAAAATGTTGCACATTCTTTATCACCATAATTTTGAGCATATGACAAAAGATTATCCAATATGAATGACAAAGCGGTACAATCATCCAGCAATGATTCTTTATATAAATATGTATAGCTATGTTCACATATTACTTTAGCAACTGCATGATAAGATTTTGTCAATTCGGCTAAAATTGATAGCACAACAGGAGTACGAAATACATTTTGATCTTGATCTTTTGACAAATCCTTATCGTTGATTAACAAGGGCGATTCAGAATCATCCGTTTTTGTCATACCAGAATCAGATTCAGTTGAAACAATAGAATCCACAGACTGCTGTTGTTGTTGTTGAGATTTTTTCGCCTTGTCCAATTCTTGTTGAGCTGCATATTGAAAAGGTAATAGGTTCAATAATTCACAAATAATATCTTTGGCAACTTTGGATATTTCCAAAGATGTTGAAGATTCAGATTGTTGATTATTTTGACTACCATCGCTAATATTCGTTCCAGATTTTGATCCTGAACCACTGGTTGGTGGAGCTATAGCACGTAACAAAGGTGTCATACGATCATCATCTTGTGCCAAACGACGTGGTGTGGTCATTGTGGGCGGTATATTAATACGTAAAATATTCATTGCTGATTTTTTAAATGTATCACTATCACGGCATGCAGCCGGACTAAAATAACGGAACATGTAATGTAATTCACGTATCGAATTCGGTGAATTAGCCTGAACACGAATAATTTTATCCATTGATGTTTTTAATGATAAACTATCTTCCATTATGTGACGAATAATTAAAGTAGACATCGAAACAAAACCAGGAAAAACGCTAAATTGCGGTATCTTTAACAAATGACTAATGCCATTCTTTTCGACGAAAAAACATGCATTACCATAATTTCTTGTTAAACGTAATACCAAACGTATATTGGCATTTAATGAATCAGAATCGATTGGTAATTGCATAAAATTGACCAAAGCTTCAATAATTGTATGACATTGTTTTTCATCAAGAAATTCTACATCAACTAGATGTGAAACTAATAGTTCTTCATCTTTTGTATCCATTGAATCTTTATCAATCTTTATCGATTTTTTTCCATCATCATTTTTATCCACAACATTATTCTTGGAAGTGGATTCATTTTCTCGAGATTTCGATGTATCCGGATCGACGAACAACATAATTGGTCGAAAATTATCAGTATCATCATTGATTTGTAACATTGTTGTAAAATTCACTGTATAACGACGACGATTGACACTTATTTTACAAATAAGTTCACCCGAACGAAATGCATCATCAATAGCTTTATTTGTTTCAGCTTGATAAGTATTCCAACGAACAGTACGCTCATCAAAATATTTCCATGTACGACGACAATTTGATGATTCAAGTAGTAAACGTTTTCTACGACGAGAGGCAAGGGCATTTTTTTCATAGAGATCAATCAATAAAATTGCTGGAGCAACCCATTTTGGTGTTAATATTGATCGCTCTTTTTCATATGCAACATTCAACAAATATGAAGCATTTTCAAGTAAATCAATTAAATGATTCAACAGTTCAGATCGTGAGATTTGTTTTGCACAAATACTTTTTGTTTCATTAAACAATAAAACAAGTAAATGTATTCGAGATTGTAAACGAAACGATTCTGGTAATGTAACCAATTTTTGTGCCCATTCAATTGCACTACTTTTAGCCGATTTTTCCTGTTGTCTAATATAAGATGTATGTTTTTGTAGATCGGCAACATTTTGTATGATATCATCAATCAATTTTGAAATTGTTTCTTCAAACCATTCACGACCATTTCGTTTCGATATAGAAATCATTAATTCACAACATTTATGTATGATTGGTAATTGATCAATAAGTTTCAATATGCTAGCAAGAATATTATCCGTAAATGTATTGATTTCTTCTTTTCGAAGTGGAATTTCATTAACTAAAGGTCTTTCCTTATTTTTCGGTTCAATTTTATCCGATTGTTTAGGTTTATCTTCCATTGGTTTTGGTGTTGTTATTAATTCACCGGCAATAGTGCCACCACTTTCATCAGAATTATCGGATAAAGATAGAGCGATAGCTCTTATCATTTCTTCTTCTTCATTATCAGCCGACTGTAAATAGAATAAAAATTTATAAGTGAAACAGCAAATTTCTAAAAATAAATCAAATTCTAGAAATTGAATTGATCAATTCTTTACTTTAGCACCGTTCGTAACTGAAAGGAAGCAACTATCGACCACAAAAAGATCAAAAATCTCCATTCAGCCTTTGAATAGATGCATTTTTTATTGAATCGCTTTAAAAAAAAAACTTACCAAAAATCGTGAAAAATTTTGTAGAATCCATTCAGTAGCTGCATTTACATCATCACTTGTATGTAATAATGCATCTATTGCTAGATCACGAGAGAATCCCATTTCAACTAATGTTTGTACATTTGAACTTTGTTCAGTACGATTGGCAGATGATGATTGTGCAGTTGTTGATGATGCTGATGTAGCTGCTACAGACGATGATGTTGATGATGATCCATCAACACTACCAGTGAATATTTCACCTGTTGATTCACTGAATGGTACTGCTGATGTACTAGCTCCTGTTGATGATGATGCTGCTGCTGCTCCTGCTGAAGTTGATGTTATCGCATTGGTTTCACCTATTTTTTGTTGACCAAAATGTTTTTCAATAATAGTTTCACCTTTAAGTAAATGTGAAAATATTGTAATCAATGATTCAATGACACGATCACATTTAATACGATATAATTTGAAATTCCATAATTCCATTATACAAGGAAAAGCTTTCTGTATTTTATCCAAAAAAATAATAACAAAAAACAATTACAATCAATGAATCAATTGAAAATCAATAAACACAAACCTTATGTGTACGAATTAAATATTGAATTGGATCAAAATGAATATCATCAGTTGATTGATCTAATGGTGTTTGTTTTGATGATGAATATGCATGTGGAGAATCCAACAAAGTTTGTGGATTTGTCATTTTTTCCAACAACAAAAGCCATGAATCAAGAAATTCAACAATACCATCAGGTAAATCGGGTGATGAAGAATTTTGTGATTGTTGATCAAAAGCCGTATGGAAACAATCAAAAAAGGCATCTTGTCCATAACTAAGTACAAAATTTCTTAACATTATATGGTATGGATATTTTCGATCATCGAACAACATTGGACTTGAGAAACCAATCGAACATACATAAAAAGTGAGCCTAAAAAAACAAAATATATCACATTAGAATTAAGAACCAAATTTATTTCAATCAACATTCAAAAAATGAAACAAATTAACGATGCACATAATGTTCATGATTTAAGCCATAAAACGATCCAACACGAAATTTTTAAATGAAAATCCGTGTCGGTAGATACCGATGGCTATTTTTTTCCCTATTTCTATATGGCTAAATATTTAAAAAAAACTTACCGAAATTTCGGGATATTTGTATCGAAAGATGGTTGCCATGATAAGCCATTATACAAAAGTATATTCAAATGTTTAGCAATATTTTGTACTGGTTTGGATGGTGTCATTGTCTGTGAATTTGCAAAGTATGGTTGATGATGATTACGACGTCTTTGCGGAGGTCCAACACATAGCTATCATTATCAAATTGAATTATCAAGATCGAATTCTTGTTAAAATAATAAGATAGGATGACTTACCTTAACTAAAAGACCGAATAATTCTGCCAACGCACGACCAAGACGTGAGGCAACAGCCAATAATGGTTTTATATATTTTTGATGATGATGAGATGGTTTAACAACAGCACCAGCAGCCGAATTAGGTGTCAAAACTGATTTAGAATTTTTTGAAATTTTGGAATTATCTTGACTAACCGAAACAGCAATTGGATCACTATTAGCATCAAAATTATCAACTTCCATCGGTGACATTGCCGACATTGTACCATCGACATTCATCATCATATCTGAAGATGATGCTTGAGTAGTACCATTATTGACAGTTTGTTTCAATAATGAATTAAGTTTTTCAATTTGAATTTTAACAAATTCATATTTTTGTGATGTAGAATCATTTAGGCCAAGCAATAATGTACTTTCCCATACTAATGTAATATATAGCTGGCTTAATAGGCCAATTATTTCAATACCTAATGGTGAACCCCATTGATCGATAGAAATTAAACGAATTTCTCCTTGACTAGTACGACAAATTTGCAAAAACATTACAATGTATGCATGTGCAGCGGCCATTAGCTGCAATACAGGTGTAACAAAATTTGTTGCTTTTTTTGTACTTAGATGATTGATAAGATCTTCAAGCAGAATGCTACCATTAAATGTTCTAGCCATTTGTGATAATGGACTTAATTTTTCTAATAATTCTTTCATTTTTTCTAAACCTTTGGTAAATATGTCTTTTTCATGGGTCAAATTCTTTATTGAAACAAAATCAATATTTTTTTTAAAAAAATCTGGTCGCAAAAAAATTAAATAATAAACTTACCAGCAATGTTTTTAAAACAGTAGCCACCGAATAACAAGATGGCATGACAGGAAAATCCAAAGGTAAATTCGGTAATTTTAACAAACGAAACAATGGATCAAGACCATTTTGAAGTAAAAATTCTTGACAATGATCATCAGTAGAATTATTGGCTAAAATTGCCTCAAGAAATCGCATCTAATTAACAAAAAAAATATGGGAAATAAATTAGCTGAGTCTCTAAAAAAAACAACCATAACTAATTATATAAGTGCAATAAACCCTCAGATCTCATAATCTTTTCAACCATCTTTACATTGTCATGCATCAATGAATAAAAAATTATTCATCAATGCATCAAATGTTCTGCATGTAAAGTTTTAATCAATGGGAATGTTGATTTTTTTAAGAAAAAATACTAAATAATAATCACTTACCACATTGAGAATATAATCAATTAATGGTATTTGTTGACGGTTTGTTTCCATAATATTTGTTGAATCTGAAGCTACAGCTGTTGTTGTTGGTGCTATAGTTGGACGCATTTGAGATTTCATTGGATCATCATTTGACATTGTTGATGATAATGTGGACGGCATAGCAGTTGTTTCTGCTGAATTGACATTGGTTGATGATGATTCTACGGTATCCTGATTAGCGACGGAAGCGGTTGTTGCAGCTGCAGCAGTCGTCGTAGTTGTTGTTGTTGTATCATCATCATCATAATCATCTTCTTCTGAAGAACTAGAATCATTGTTGACATTGTTACCGGAATTTCTATTACTTTCATCCCCATCGACAGCATTCGATGACGATTCATCAAATGCCATTGTTGTTGATGTACTGCCATGATGATGATGGCGAGAACCATCTGCAACCGATCCAACAGTAATGGAACCGGATGATTTCGAAGAACCACTGCCATTATTACTACTACTGCTACTGCTACTTGCTTTGGTGCAAATATATTTTGGATCACTGCCAAGTCTACAGATTTCTTCTAATAATTTGAGAATTGCACCGATAACATCAGAACGAAGACTCGGTTGATGACGCATCAATTCATCCATTGCATTGCCCAATGTTGTGGCTGTATCATTACCAGAATTACTACGGCGACGACGCATTGCCTGTAGATAATCGGGTGATAAGAATATTTTGAAAAATCGTTCAAATGGCCGTAACGCAATGAATGCTTCTAAGCCACGATGATTAAGACATAAACTTGTAAATACGGTAGGCAAAGAGGCCAATACTTCTTTGGTCGGTGGTACATTTTTAACCAAAAGAGCATGTAATACAACATCAGTTAAACCATTATCTTGAATGACTGATAATAATGATGGTTCTTGATATACATAAACACTGACAACATCGGTGGCCAATAAAAACAATGATGAACCATAATATTCAGCATTACTAATTATATGCCGTAATGATCGTGGAAAATTTCCATACATTAATGGTCGTACTAATTCGGAAAATCCTGTACATTGTACAGCTTTTTTCAAGAAATTTAACATTGATTTCAACAATGCAGCACGTTGTGGATAACATTGAAGATTACTATTAACCACTGGTTGATTGATAATGGTCGATGATTTTGAAGTCGAAGCAGCTTCTGTCATTGGTTCAGGATTTGATATTTCCACTTCCATTGGTGTCTCTTGTTGAGTGGTTGTTGGATTTTTGTGTTCACCACTTTCTTCACCATGAAGTTCATCATCGTATGCATAATGTTTGTCATGATTCATTCGATCAGCTGGCACTTCGATTTCATAAGGCTGTTCTGTGCGACAAATATTCACTTCATATTCTAAACGTTGTACAAATGTATTCAATCCATTATTTGATTGAAATGCATTCATATCGATAAATTGATTGGTTAATAGATCGATAACACGTACAGCACGTGTAACAAACATTAAATGATCAACATCAGCATCAGCTTTTGGACCTTTCCAATCGACAACACGAAGCAATGATTCCATAATACCACATTGAACCAATGCTTCACATCCATTATCATATGATGCCAAATGATAAAGAAATGAAAATAATGCTGTTACAAAATTTAATGGATATTCTTCCATATTGCCTGATATAAGAGATTGTATACAATTTCGTACTAATATTGGCAAAAATCCATGATAAGAATTTGCTCCAGTTGAATCAATAATCACTTTCATTTTGGAATTACGATCCAAATGTATAATCGATGTTAATGTTTTCAATGAAGCTGATTTTATTTCAATCAATTCAGGTTGACGTAGTTCTAACACTTCAACCAATTCTTCAATTAGACCATTATATAATAGAGAATAATAACCTTCTTGATTTAGGGCCATTGCTTGGCAATAGACTAATGGGATAACAAAACAAAAAAATTGTTAATAAACCAATATAAAGTTTATAATAAATGATATAACATACCCATTATGGACAAGGCATTGATTCTTGCCTGTACACATTGCAAACGTGTATGATAATTGGTAAAATTTTTCGTTAATCGTAACTGTGTGAATATCTGCATCTGTTGTTCGACTGGTATTTGATATTGTTCAACAAGTTCGGCCATCAATACCGATACAGGTTTATCAATTTGATGTACATTTTCAATATGAATTCGTACAATATTGTTCGATTTTTGACTTGTTTGAGTACTATCACTCATTGGTTTTGATGTGATCGATTTTGATTTTGATTCTATATTCGATGGCTGTTGATTATTATTATTCAGATAGAATTCAAAATTAAATGTTGTTGCATTTGATGGATAACTTGACAATGGCAAATCTTGACAACATTGTGCCAAACCAAATCCTTGATCTTTACCGCCCCAATTTTCGGCCAAATAATAAAGTCTGGACATTAATGATTGTCGTCGATCAATGCTGATACGTGAAAAGAAATTTGATCGTTTACTGAATACAAATAATAGATTTAATATGGCCAAAACAATTTGCATATCCGTCGACGATAATAATGTGATCAAATGCTATTTATTAAAAAAAAAATTAATCAAATTATAAATTGATAAGGCTATATCTTTTTTTGCATATATCTTACCTCGATTGAATTGTATAAATGTCGTGAAAAACTATGTTCAATCAATAATGATGTAAATGATATGACGGCCAATAAAAGTTCACGTTTCTAAAGAATTTATTTCATTTTTAAAGCTAGAGATTTCAATCAGAAGAAGAAGAAAAAAACCTACCTTTTCATTTTCAGCTAAATCAACGGGTAAAACCCATTGTTCAGATGTTTCTTTATGACAACATTCTTCCAATATTGTATCAAATTTATCTAATACATCGATCCAATGATATAGTTCACATTTACCACAGCTCCATGTTTTTATACGTTTTAAAACGATCAACATTTGATCATCATCGTTACATTGTTTTAATTCTTCGATCAATAGTTTACAATCGAAAGGCTATTTATTTAATAATAATAAAAAATGATTATTTCGAATATTTCAATCAATCAATCAATCAATACATACCACCTCTGATGAACTTTTTTTCGATTTTGAACGATCAATCTTCATGATGATGATGATGATTTTTGATTTAACAAATTTTTTTTTTGTTAGAAAAACAAGAATAATATTCTTTTAGATTCTTTTTTTAAATTGATTGATTTTGATTTTCGATATTAATAATAAGCACCATTATCATCTTTATGATTATCATCATCATCATCAATTATGATGATGTGAAAAGTAAAATTGTTAGTTTTCTTTGTTGTTGCTTCAACGATATAAGTGTGTGTCGTCTTCAATTCTGGAATTTTAGGTAATGTTTGTTTGTTTGTTGTTTTCTGTGTTGTGTCGTGTGAGTATTTATGAATTTTTTTTTCTTAAATGTTTTTGTTGTTTTGTTTTGCTGCACACACCAATGAATGAAATACGAACCAACGAAAAAAACCTCTTTTTCTTTTACTGAACTTGATGATGATGATCGAGTTTTAAGTTTTCGATCTTTTGATGATCAATGATGTCAAACGAATGAAAAAAGAAAATGATTTTCTTTATTCTTTTCGAATGTTGTTGTTGTTTTGATGAATTTGTTGCGATCAACAACAAACAACAGCAAAGTGTTAAATGTGAATAGGTTAAATGTCAAAATTGTTTTGTTTTGTTTGATTTTCTTCAAAACAACAAATTAAGAAAAAGAGGAATGAATGAAATTGAAAACAATGAAGCTTTTGCTTGTTTGTTTTGTTGAAATTTTTGAATTAAAATCTTGTCAATTATATTTTGGATTTGGAAAAAAAAGAAAGAAAAACTTCGAAGAACTCGAAAATTGGGAAAAGAAATGGTGAAAACAACCATACACCGCAATAAACAACACCAAAGAAGGGAGAGAAAGAGAGAGAGTGAGATAGAGCCAAATCCGTCGTTGCTCGAATATGAAGCGAGTATATTTTGGAGGGGGATGAGAAGGTGGGGAAAAAAGAATTTTTTTTTTTTAGGAAAAAGGGGAAGCTTCCCTTCTTTATGATCACCATGTGTGTGTGTGTATGGACAGACAGGTTGTAATAACAAAAAACTATGCTACTACCTTTTTTTTTTGTTCTTTCCCCCCACTCTTCTTGTTATTACGCACATTTTTAACAGTGTTTGAATAAAAAATGACTTCGCAGATTTATGTTTGATAAAATTTTGTTCCATTCATAAATGATAGGATGTTTTGAATTTTTTTTTTTTTTCAATTTTTTAATCAACCTAACCTAACCTCACTCTACTATGAATCATGATCATAGTTATCAACCTAACCTCACTCAACTATCATAGTCATAGCCAGCAACCTAACCTAACCTAACTATAAATCATGGTCATTTAGGATGAAAAAAAATTAAAAAAAAAATTTTTTTTTGTAATTTTTTTAAATTTATTTCACATTTTATTTTTGTAATGAAAAATTTCAAGAAAAAAAACATCTTCATAATGAAACATCTAACCAGAACACATAAGACAAGCATCACGATTTTCCAATGAACATTGAAGAATTTCTTCTGGTGTTGGTTTTGTTTTCAACGAAGATGATTGTTGTTGATCTTGATTATCATTATTTTGTTTAGATTTTAATAATGATTTATCAACAGTAAATTGTATGGCTTGTGCTGCCGGTTTTGTTCGTAGATAATACATTCCTGTTTTTAATCCATTACGCCAACCATAAAAATGCATTGATGTAATTTTTGCTTTAGATGGTTCAGCCATATGTACATTTAATGATTGACTTTGATCGATAAATGCACCACGATCAATAGCCATATCGATAATACATTTTTGTGGTATTTCCCATACTGTTTTATATAATGATTTTATATCATCTGGTATTGAATCAATATCCTGTATTGAACCACGATTAGCAATAATAGAATTTTTCAATTCATCATTCCAAAGTCCCAAATTAATTAAATCTTTAAGTAAATGTTGATTAACAATATCAAAACTACCGGACATAACACGTCTAGTATAGATATTTGATGTATATGGTTCAAATGATTCATTATTACCAAGAATCTGTGCGGTTGATGCTGTTGGCATTGGTGCAACCAATAAACTATTTCGAATACCATATTTGGAAATTTTTTCTTTCAATTCAGACCAATTCCAAAGATCGGTTGGTGTACGATTCCACATATCATATTGTAGAATACCTTTTGATACTGGTGATCCTTGATAAGTTTCATATGGACCATATTGTTCTGCTAATTCACAACTTGCTTCTAATGCACCATAATAAATTGTTTCAAATATTTGGATATTCATTTTTTTTGCTTCCAAACTTTCATATGGATAACGTAATAGACTGAATGCATCGGCTAAACCTTGTACACCAAGTCCAATAGGTCGATGACGTAAATTTGAAAGTCTTGTCTCCGGTAATGGATAATAATTACCATCAATAATTTTGTTTAAATTTTTTGTCATTACTTTAACAATTTTTTTAAGTTTTTCATAATCAAATTGACCGAGTTTTTGATCAACAAAACGTGGTAATGAAATCGATGCTAAATTACATACGGCCACTTCATCTGGTGATGAATATTCAACAATTTCTGTACAAAGATTTGAACATTTGATTGTACCAAGATTTTGTTGATTCGATTTACGATTACAATGATCTTTGTATAACATATATGGAGTACCGGTTTCAATTTGTGCATCTAATATTGCAAACCATAATTGATGTGCTTTTACCTGTTGCCTATAACGACCTTCACGTTCATATTTTTCATATAATTGTTCAAATTCTTCACCCCAACAATCATGTAGACCAGGACATTCATTCGGACACATTAATGACCACATTGCATCCATTTCAACACGTTTCATAAATAAATCCGGTATCCATAATGCATAGAATAGATCACGTGCACGTAATTCTTCCGAACCAGTATTCTTTTTCAAATCTAAAAATGCAAATATATCTGAATGCCATGGTTCTAGATAGATAGCAAATGCACCTGGACGTTTTCCACCACCTTGATCAACATAACGTGCTGTATTATTAAATACACGTAACATTGGAACGAGTCCATTTGAAAAACCATTAGTACCAGCAATATATGATCCTTGTGAACGAATACAATGTACATTTAAACCAATACCACCAGCAGATTTTGAAACAATTGCACAACGTTTTAATGTATCATATATTCCTTCAATACTATCATCGGACATTGTTAACAGGAAACAGGATGACATTTGTGGATGTGGTGTACCTTATTATTTTATGTCAAAAAAAGAAAAATTGTTTAAATATGAAAAATGGCAATCAAATTCAAAACAAAAACTAACCAGCATTGAATAATGTTGGTGATGCATGTGTAAACCATCCTTCAGACATAAGATTATAAGTTTCGATTGCCGAATCAATATCATCTTTATGTATACCAACAGCAACACGCATCAACATATGTTGTGGTCGTTCAACAACATTACCATTAATTTTCAATAAATATGCACGATACAATGTTTTGAAACCAAAATAATTAAAACGATAATCACGATCATAAATTATTGCTGAATTTAATCGTTCAGAATTTTCCATAATAATTTTATAAACATCATCGGCAATTAATGGCATTGATTGGCCGGTTTTATCATTTTTCATTGTATACAAATCATGTATAACATCGGAAAAATTTTTCTTTGTTTCTTTTTGTAAATTTGATATTGAAATACGTGCAGCAAGTACAGCATAATCAACATGTTTTGTTGTCATTGTAGCAGCAATTTCCGCAGCCAATTCATCCAATTGTACGGTTGTCATACCGGAATAAAGTCCATTAATTACTTTCATTGTAATTTTAGGTGGATCAATAAAATCCATATTCAAACCATAACAAAGTTTTCGAATTCTTGATGTTATTTTGTCGAACATGATTGTTTCTTGTCGACCATCACGTTTAATAACAAACATTGTTGATAATTTCTTATGGTAAACGATTAACCGAAAAAGAAAGAAATGGCCAGAATCGAGAAAAAGAAGAAAATCGTATTAAAAACGTTCAGGTAAACAAATAAAGCCAATAGGGAATTGTCGTTGAAAGAATGAAAAATGAAAGTGAAAAAGAAAACGGACAAAAATCTTTTTTTCTTTTTTTTTTTATTGGTGTGTTTCTCGTTTTTCAATGAACAGAAAGAAAGAAATGCTTTTTGTTTTGGCGCGAAATTTTATCATCGAAAAGACCTTGAACAAAAAAAAAAAAAAAATGATACAAAAAAAACTTTTTTTTTTTTGTTCGTTCGTTCGAAAAACCTGAACCATCAATAAATGACATGACCAATGGCAACGTGTCTGAGCGGGGTTATAAGTTCGGTATTTTTTTTTTGTTGTTTTGTTTCAGAATTGAATTTTTTGGAATTGTAAACAAAGCAAAACAAAATTTTTTTTGTTTCAAAATATTAAAAATGGCAGAATTTAATTTGAAAAAATATTATAAATCAATACATGATGAAGAAAAATCATCAGCCATAACAACATTAAAAACATTAATGGAATTTTTAAATAATGATAAATCATCAACAGCAAGTGAATTATCACATAATCTTCGTGATGCTATTAATCAATTAAAACGTATTGATCCATTGTTTGAAGTTGAAGCTGTTTCGGAAATTTTTTTTCGTTTTATCACTTTGAGTGCAGCTAAATTTGATGTAAGTTTCTTTCTTTTCCAATTTTTTTGGTCATAATTTTATCATTGAATAATTTTTTTTTTTTTTTTTGCAAAAAAATAGGATTTCAAAGAACTCAAAGAAGAATTATCACGACGAAGCACTATTTATATGGATAAAGTATCAAAAAGTCGTCAACAATTGGCAAAAGTTGCACAAAAATTTTTAAATAATAATTCAACCATTTTGGTTCATTCATTTTCAAGAGCTATTTATGAAACATTATTAGAATGTCGTAATCAGAATAAAACATTAGATATTTATGTAACTGAATCAGCACCAGATAATCGTGGTCGTGAACTTTGTGCATTGTTAAAATTGGAAGGTTTTGAACAAGTAACATTGATTTTAGATTCAGCTGTTGGTTCAATAATGGATCGTGTTGATTTGGTTTTGGTTGGTGCTGAAGGTGTTGCCGAAAGTGGTGGTATTATTAACAAGGTTTGAATTTTCTTTCCTTCAAAAATAGAATTAACCATTAACCCTTTTCAAATCATTCATTTTAGATTGGTACATATCAGATTGCTATTTGTGCTAAAGCATTAAATAAAACATTTTATGTACTTGCTGAAAGTTATAAATTCATTCGATTATATCCATTATCACAATCGGATATACCTGATCGTATACGTTTTCGACAATTACCATTATCAAATATGAATCGTGCTAAACATGAATGTCATGCTTGTGTTGATTATACACCACCGGATTATATAACATTATTGTTAACCGAATTAGGACCATTAACAACAGCTGCTGTTTGTGATATGTTGGTACAATTGTATACCTGAAAATCCGTAAAAAAAATCAATTCCGAAAATTTTTTTTTCAACAAAAAAAAAATCTTATCCAAATTCAAAATTTTTTTTTTAAAAAGAAAAAAATCCGATCCAAGACGAACCATTCGGATAGGACGTATCGAGGATTTTATTTTCTATTTTTGTTTATTTTATTTTTTTTTCCAATTTCGATGAAGAAATTTTCCAATGTGATTTTTTTCTTTCATCCATAAACACAAATAAAAAATAAA
>ERZ500997.122-NODE-122-length-20925-cov-7.557307_pt1 | contig 20925 bp, 23 predicted proteins | sample MGYA00248826_ERZ500997 | MGnify/ENA primary metagenome ERZ500997 (study PRJEB25958, sample SAMN03398524) | human skin metagenome | study: EMG produced TPA metagenomics assembly of the Human Skin Microbiome Metagenome (human skin metagenome) data set.
TGCTAATAATTCATTCCAACAATTTTTAGAAGGCAAATATTATAATATCACATTGTTCACAAAAGTAATTAACATCGGTGAACCAGCGTTCAATGCTCACTTAATTTTACAGACCAATGCCAACATTTCTTTAATAAGAATTGATAAAAAATGCAACGAAATGAAAACATCTGCATCAAAAATTACAGAAAATCAAAACCAAACTTATTCATGTAAATTAAACAGTCCATTGACCCAAGATGATTTCATCTTTATTACATTCAAATCATTCGAAGTTAAAGATTCTGAACTAATTTGGTTCAAACTGAACACCATTGCATCAAACCATATTGATTCTACAAGTCTTCATAATTATCAAATAACCTTTCAAACAATTAAAAATGCTTCTTTTGATGTACAAATGTAAGTTGTTTGAAAAATGTTTTGATAAATTCAATTTCTAATTACTATTTATAACAAATAGTTTGCGTCCTGATCCCATCAAAACATATCGAAAATTTGCAAGTTCTGATACAAAATTCATTTTTTTGAATTCATTATTGAGCTTTGACCGACACGGACCTAGCAAAATTGAATCAATTGAAATGAATTTCATCTATCCTGAAAGTTATAATGAAAACAAATTAATTTACGATTTAAACATTGATCTGGTATTTATTAATCTACTCTAATCCTTTAATCTAATTTCAATTCAAATAGATTTCTATTCCATGGGAATGTGATAAACCAGTTAAAATCAGTACGAATGGCACTGATCGACCTGTTTTCAATTCTACCACCAAATCAATGCATTTGGTGAGTTAATTTTTTTTCATTAACTATTCTGTTAATTAATTACTTGGTTCCGCGATAGAATTGTGCCAACAACCGAATTATTTGCAGCATGATTCGTTGTCGTTTTGGTTCATGGCCGAAAACTTTGCCAAAAATCTATGTTACAATGTCTGGTCGTATGGATATCGGAAACATTAATAAAAAAAATAAGCGCTTGTCCTTATCAAATATAACTGTTGATATTAATTTTGAAGCCAAAATAAATGATAAATTCATTAAAAACAAGGATAACGAAATGAATAAATCGACAAGTCAGATACGTTTCCATTTACAACGAATAGAACCAAAATCTACAACAATAATTCCTTATATTGTAGCTAGCATCATAGGCGGTTTGATTTTATTATTGGGAATTGGCTTGTGTCTTTTCTGGGTAAATATTATCATCGAAATTGTTTTCAATTTTTTGATTATTCTATTTTATAGCTTGGATTTTTTCGAAGAAATATAGCTTCGGCCGAACGTGCTCAGCGAATCGATTCAAGAGAAATAATTGATTGAATAATTGATCAATTATCATCATCGAATCGAATCGATCACCACAATTATTGTTATGCAATTCTTTTTGTTTTGTTTTAAAATTATTTTCATCATCTACTAACCAAAGAAATGAATGTGACAGCTTTTATTGTAATTACTTATTTTATTATGATTTAATAGTTTTACATCAATTATTTGTTATACACATATTACATTTATTTATTTCCAGAATTGTCAATTTTACGTTCGAATGCCAATTCAATCATCTTTAGAAGTTTTTCATAATTTTCTGAATTTCGATTATTTACCGATTGTAACATTTCATTAACGAGTTGTATGACTTTTTGATCTCGGTCAAAGTAATCAGAAAATAAACCCATCCAATTATTTTTGAATTTTCGCAATGAATCTATTAATGTAGCACTTTTTGGCGAATAATTGCCCAAAATTGATTGCCATAAATCCTCGCCAAACGTTTCTTTGGATTTTGCAATAATAAATTCAGCTAGACGACTTTCGAGAGCGTATTTCGAATCCAATTCTTTGCTAGGATTAGTATCCATAGGACTTGGCGGTGGCGAGTCCATTTTTGTTGATAAATTTGTGAGATATTTTTTTAATGGCAATTGTTTTGTGTTGTTTAAAGATGATGAGTGATTATTAGTTCGAAAACGTTTTGAGGATGAGCGACAACTTGTGGCGGAAATGTCCGTTTCAACACTATCGGACTCGGCAGTTAAATTGGCCATTACACTGCTGTTGCTAATTTGGACGGTTTCATCAGGTGATTTGTATTTTTGCATCAATTCTTTTAAGCTATAACAATCTATTCGATGAACAAGGGCCTTATTTTGCAAATTTTTATCATTCGTAATTAATGAAATCAACAAATGTTGCTTATCTATGTTAAGTGTAGGCAGAAATTTTTGCGGATTTTCTATAAATTGAAGGCACAATCGATGAATTAGATCATCATTATTGCTAAGAATATCTTTTGTATCTTTATCTTGGATAAACTTTTTCAGACAAATTATTCGAGATTTGTCTCCCAATTTCAGCTGTTCATTAATGAATTTTATGGCATTTTGAACTTTTTTCACCAGGTATTTGTCTCGATCCAATTTCAAACCATCCAATTCTTGTATCACAGTCCATGGTATAATAATTTTATAAATTTGTACATTGTTTATATTAGATTTGATTATCAATTTTTTTAAAATGTTTAAATCTTCAACTAAAACATTGGTATCGATAACAAGTATTAAATAATAATTATGATCACCGTCTAGTGTCTTGAGTCGTGATAAATGGCGTTTCGCTTTTAAAACTTTGCGATCGGATACTTTTTTCTTTGTCAAATCGACCGAAAGATGAGATGAAGATGATTGTAGATTTGCTGAAATTCTATCTTTTTGCTCAGAATTCGTTTCTGCTTGCCTTTTTATGTTTGTTTTTTGAGCCTGTACAGGACAAAGCTCATCAACATCCATTGATTCGATTTCAATCGCAGCACCAGACATTTTTTGAGCAAGAAAAAATAATTTATTCGAATAATCAATGATTGAATAATTTCAAAAATAAAAAATTAATTTAAACAAATTACATCTTAAACAATTGGCAAATTTTTTTTCAAAACATTTGTTTTCAGTTCGAATAGATGCAATTGTGTTTGATATTTAGGTTAAAATAGGCACATTTTTATTCTCGTTGAATTTTTTGGTCCAGGATTGGGTAAAGTTTATTATTAATTGTGATTATTATTATGGCAACATTTAAAAAAACTGAAAATCAGCTCAGACAAAAATTTCCCGAAGATGAGAGAACTGATAAGAATGAAAAAAGAAAAAGGGCAGTAGAAAGTGATGATGACGAAGACAACGATGAAGATGATGATGATGACGATGAAGAAAAACCAATCAATAAATTCGCTAATGATGGAAGCTTTTTGGAAATGTTTAAAAAGATGCAACAACAAAAAGAGCAAAGCTTACCGATTATCTCTTCTGCTTCAACATCATCAACGGATGTCAATTCTAATGAGGATGATAACATTAAATCGGGGACAATCGAGGTTTGATTCGTATTCCGATCCTATATTTTTTTAGGAATTTTCATTTGGCATGCTGTTGTTGTTTTTTCCATATAGAAAACAAAACGAAAACCAAAAATATTGAAAGTGGGAATCATTGAGAAGACAAAAAAATCGACAACAAAGACTGGTCGTCGACACGATGATGATTCGGGCGAGCATGAAGATTCTGCATGGAGCCGTTATATGAATGAAGTTCGAGCTTATAAAGAAAAATATGGTGATGATGAAGATAAGAATCGACCATTGGTAAAATGATTTGAAAAATGTGAATAAATTTTTGTGTTGAAGCCCATTCGATTGTTTGCCATAGAAATTCATCTATCTGGTCATTATCATTCCATCGTTTTTTGTTTGTCTATTCATATTCGTGTATAAGATTCAGATAGTTTCATGTTATTTTTACCCAATTTTTGACCCACTATCATTATCATTATCATTTATAATCAATCAAAGTATTTGAAAATCATTTTGAATAGATAAAAATATTATTAGTTAAAACACCTAAAAATCGAAAAATAAAATGTAATGAATTAATGAAAAGTTGTGGACAATGATCGACCGTTTGGTTGTTGTTGTTGAACCGTTGCCGGAGCAGACATGATCGAAACATATTGTTGTGATTGTTGCTGCGAATTGAACTGTTGCGGCTGTTGATGAGTAAATGGATTATAAGATTGAAGATGATGATGGTTTAATTGTATGGATGCAGTCGATGCAGGCACAGCTGCGAATGGTAATGATTGCTGCTGGACATTGTTTGTATTGACCACAACTGTTGGGGCTGTGGATCGATATAATTGTTGTTGTGCTGGATATTCAGATTCTCTGTTATTGTTCGTTGTATCATTCTGAACGGTAGGCTGATTATGCCATTGAATTTGATTTGTTGAAGATGCAATTGATGGATGTTGCTGTTGTTGATTAGCAGGAATATTCGAAGATTGTGATGATCGTGTAATGATGTTGGTATTGACAGCAACATAATTGCTCATTTGTCCAACATCTTGTCCACTGTTGGTCGTCGGATAAGAAATTATCGACTGGCCACTTGGTGTAACTGATGTCGCGCCAAACGAAAGTTGTGGAGTCGCTATGACATCATTTGTCGCAGCTAATGCCGTCGTCGCAAATTGCTGCTGTTGATGACTATCTTCAAATGCTTGCCGATGTTCTTGTGTGTTGACATGATTCTTCAGTGTGGAACTAACGGCACCTAAATAACGATCGCAAATTCGGCAATAAACACGACCAGCATCGATGCCCGTAGTAGTAACATCATAGAAAGGACATAATTTTTGAAGTTTTTTCACTAATTTTTTAGCAGATTCGATCCGATCTTCAATACAGCGAAAAACGGCTGTGTTTGATGATGATAGTTTCGAATAATGATGATTATTATCCGAACGCTGATGATGATGACTGGATTTGCTTGAATCATGATGATAACTTGCATATGATCGATGATGTCGACTATGGCGATGCAAGTATTTTCGGGATGAGGATTCTAGATTATGACATGATGTACTACGATGTTCATTGTGATATTTACGAGTTGGAGATATTGATCGCTGTCCACTAGTATTACAAGATAATGTTCGGATCGAATCTGGTGATGGTAATGATGATGGTGTTGTTGGTGTCGATGACAATGATTCATTATATATCATAGCAGCATCTTCCTTATTATCATCTTGTTGTTCATTTTCAAGTGAATTGTTCATGAAATGTTTATCTATGTAATTTTTCAAAGTAGGTTTTGCTGCAGCTTCACACGGATTGAAATCAAACGACGTTGATTTTGGTGAAGTTATTGATGATGATGAGGATGAGCCGGAATTGTTACTACTCGGAATATTGCTTTTATTATTCATTTTGGCAAGCGTTTTTCTTCGTTTCGACCGATCAGATCCTCCATTTATATATTTATGATTGACTAGATGATTATCGTTTTCAACATCGGACTCAACAAGTGTAACCAGTTCATCATCGTCATCGTCATCATCATCATCATCGTCATCCTCATAATCATGAAACTTGATCAAATGATGGTTGGTTGTCGTTATCGTTTTATGATGGGTGGTTGTTAATGTGTTGTTTGTATTGTTTTTTTTCATTGTTCGCGTGTTGAACATCTTGGATAACGATGATGATGATGATGATATCATTCGTGCCCAAGTCGATGAAGATGAATAACAGCTAATTTTAAGACCCTTTTAAATTCAAAATACAATATATATTGATTTTTATGTACAGAAAGAAATCTCTTATTAACTTACATCAATTCGTTTTCTTTGTTTGAGTTCATGATCTGGTTTGGTGAAATATTCTAATGCTTTGATATGATGTTGTTCCACTTGTTCGTGCGAAAATCCCGACAATAATCGTAATATTCGTGCGCACCGATAATGTAATGTACCAGCATGTTTATATTTATGAATGGCATCGTAATTACGGATGGCCGATTCGAGACATTCAATCGTTGCCTTAATGGTTTGATCATCTGCATTATTCATTTCATTTTGGTCAGTTGGATCCATCAATAAAATGGCTGCTCGTTCGAATGCTTTGGCAGCACCAATATAATTGCCATGTTGATTACATTTACGGCCCAATTGCTGATATAGATAAATGGACTTTTCTCGAGTTGAGGTTTTCTGGTTGACACTATCAAATTTTGTTATATGATTTATTGAATTAATGATTAATCGATTAATGATACACGATTAATCGATTAGTTATACATACAAATTAATGATTTCATTAAGCTGTTGTTTATTCGGATCATCGAACGGTATTCGTTCCAATTTAACTGTTGATTGTTCCCATTTGTAAAGTTTTTCATTACAAGCAGCTAAATTTTTCAACATTTCAATTACTTCAGGTATTGGTAAGGAACAAAGACGTTCATCATCTTCGAAATCTACAGATGGCTGTTGATTATTATTTGATTGATGATCAACCTTATTATTTGTTCCTGTTTCGTTTCTTGGTACCATTAGCCATGATTGATTTATCGATTTTTCCGATTCATTTATATTGGTTGATTCTGTAGATAGTTGTAGTTGTTGTTGATGCTCATTTTCAATTTCCATAATGTTATCGTCAATAAATGGCCCTAGCTTTGTTAAGATGAAATCACATTGTAACTAGATTATATCAACTTGATGTTTAGGTACAAAGTTCTAATCTTATCTAACAGATAAACTTCTTGATTGAATTTGATTGTTCCGTTCATTCTGACTAAAGAATTCTATTTCTATAGAAAAGAAAACCATTTAATACTATTGCAACAAAAATGATCCTTTGAATAAGGAATGAGAATAAAGATCATTGATCACATGAAAACGTCAAACCTCAAAGTCCTCTTCGACAAAAGCAAAGCCAAGCGAAAAAATTAGCTTTATCAAGAACCAAAAAAAAAAAGATATAATGATTATTATCTGCAGTTATTAAGCTCATGATGATAATGATGATGCTCATCATTGAAACTAGCAACAAACCGACAAAATCGAGATTATTTCGGTTTGGCGTAGTAAGCAAAAAAAAAACAATAATTTCTAACAAGTATGTACAGTGGATTTTTCATAACATTAAATCGACTTTTGGCGGTAACTTTTTCAATTATTTCTGAAAAATTATAATAATTCTAGTTGGATCAGTGACGACAAACTACATTAAGAAATCTTAAACGAAAATTTTTATAGTTACATTTAATCGATGGATTAAACCAAGATTCAGATTATTACTATGATTAATGATGAAAATTTTCGTTGGGAATCACAGGAAAACAAGTCAATTTGCGAAAGAGAACGTTACTGATTATTTTAAAAAATTCAATGCGATGATGTAACAAGTACCATAATGAAAAAAATTGAAGAAAAATAATAAAAAACCGGAGAAAAAAATTTGTCGATCCATCAAACAAACAACCGAACAATGTTCTTGCATTGAGTGATTATCCTTGTTTCTAGTTGTCTTGATCATCATCATCGTCATAATTTTAATTGCAGCAGTCATCATCATCATCATCATTATCATCATTATCATCATCATCGTAATCAATTCTATCTTTTTAGCTATTAAGCTAATGCGGATACATTGCGCTAATCATCATCATCATTGATGGTACTTTTTTGTCAATTTAATGATAATTTTCTCAGTATTTTAATATCAAACTTGTATACGATAGCTTGTCATTTTCAGTAATTGCGATATATGATGGGAATGAAAGACAATTTTTCAATGAACTACTTCGTTTATGTATTTAGATATTTTGATTTGGGTCCATTTTGATTCTCTCAAAATAATAAATCTTGAATGTAGTTTTACTCAGCCGATTGGTGTGACTATTGTTATCAGTGAGATAAGATAATTTTATGATATGATTAGACAATAAGCATCAACAAATGTTAGCCGGAACATACATCGACTGATTATGTCTATCGCGCCAAGGTTAAGTTATTCTAAATCGTTTTGAAATCATTTTCACATTTTCAAATGTTTATTTATTCAGCTGATTCAACCAATATGGTAATAATGGCTTTGATGATTAAGCTTTAATTAAATTAAAATCGAAATGTTCTCGAAGTAATCCATTTTAAAGACCATCGATTTTGTTATCGATATATTCGTCCTTTACTTTCTGGTCTCGTGATTGAAGCATGGATTGAATTATCGATCCCAAGTTTTGTTTTGAACTTTTCTCACTAAGAAAAGCAAGAATTTGAAGAATGAGAGCTGTTATACAACGAGTTAAATCTGCATCAGTTACTGGTATGTTTTAAATAGAATTGTAATCATCTAAATTATTTGACTTATGTCTTTTAGTGGATGGAAATTTGATCTCGAAAATTGGTCCAGGATTATGTGTCCTCATAGGAATATCTCGTGACGACAAAGAAACCGATTCGGATTGGATGTATGTCAATCTCAAATCAATCTAATCGTTTGTTATTAAAATGTTTTTTATGCAGTGTGAATAAGATTCTGAAACTTTGTCTATTCGACAATATTGAATCCGGACGCCGATGGTCTTCCAATGTTGTTGACCGTCAGCTCGAAATACTTTGTGTATCACAATTTACTTTATATGCAACGATGAAAGGAAACAAGCTGGATTTTCATCAATCAATGGAATCATCAACATCACGCATCGTATATGAATGTTTATTAGATAAAATGCGCCGTTCATATGATGCATCAAAAATTCACGATGGTTTATTTGGTGCTTTGATGGCGGTTGATATTGTCAACGATGGGCCAGTGACGATCAATATTGAATCACCTCAGAGGCCTGCTGAGAAGCAAAAAGTTATCATGGAAATTAAAGATGAAAACGAATGATGTTTATTATGTTTTATTTAGTCATATATCAAATAATGAAACGAAATTGCAAAGAATATTATCATATAAATATTTAAAAATAAAAAAGTCGATATCAAACAATTATATACTAATTTGCATTCTACTTGAATCCCAATAATTTTTCAATGTAAATTTTTGTTTCTTGTTGCATTTTCACAATCGAATCTTTAAGAAATCGATTTCTTGATTTGAGACTTTTTTCTTCCAGCATTAGTTTATTATAAGCTTCCTTTTGCTTTCGTCTAAGTTTAAGAGCGGCCAACCTATTTCTTTCGCGTCGATCACGTAAAAATTGTTGACGATTATTGAAACTTTTGGTCGATTTTTTTTCTTTATTAGAAGCATTTTTGCGTTTTGAATGCTTGACATCTGTGAACTCGGAATTGGCATACGTTGGGTTTTCATATAAATCTAAATGATGATATCAATTAGAAATTTAAAATGAGCGAGAATGAAATCAGCTTACCGTAAGTAGTTTGATTATCAGAACCAAAAAATGAATCGGTATCATAATCAAATTTCGAAGATTTTGTATCAATTGTGCAAACAGAAGTAGGTCTGTGATTAATCGGTAAATGTCCTATTGGATTCATAACTTTATCATTATTACGATTCGAACTTGAGAAAAAAATTTCCATTCGACGCTTATATTCAAGGTCATGATCAGAATAATAGAGTTCACTGAGCTTGGTAAATGGAGTGTCGTAATCGTTTTGGTCATTTTCATTAAAATTTTTCATGGTCATTGATTTATTGGTTTGACTTTGAGAAAAACTAAATTCTTCGATGCGATTGATATGTGCTTCGGAAATGGTTGATTCTTGACTTAGAGTTTTTTCTTTTTGTTGGCTTATCACAAATGATTGAATAGGCTTATTGGAATTTATTTCACGAATCATTTTGATCATTTCTTGTGAGGACACATTTTTTGTCTGTGATGATACAGTAGATGATTCATCTAATTCTTGGTAAAGTTCTTGAGAATTTTTTTCGGCAAATTTAGCAGCCTCATCAAAGGTTTGTTGAGATGATTGATTTATTATTAAATCGAGAAATTCAGGTGTACCCATTATTGTTTGTTTTTGTTGCCTAATTAAACGAATAGATAAATATAAATGAATAATTATTACGAGTGTAAATACTTTTGATATTAAAAACTTGACAAAAACTTCAGCATACTCAAATCAGTCAATTTCGAAATGGTAAGAGAAAAAACTTTTGATACGAAAATGAAACCATTTGTGTGAAACATTTAACGAACCTACCTAAAATTGATTAAATCAAATTGAAAAATTTTCAATCACAAAAAATATAGTTATTGAAAAAATGATGAAATGTCCTAAAATCGAATTATAACTTGTCGTAAAAAATGTTGAGCTGTTGGATCAGTACGAAAAAAATACCCCTTCCATTGAATTCTTTGCATTACAACACTTGTTAGCACACACGATTCACAGACGTTCAACAAACATGAAGCACACGCTTTAACAATTTTCATCTTTAACAAGGCGGAGCTTGTTGTTAGCATTTAAAAATTAAAAAAAAAAAAATTGGTAATTTAAACATTGATACACTAAATTAACTCTGTTAGGTCACTTGGGTAGTTTGTTTCACGAAAGTAAGAATTTTTCCGTTTTTTAAATATAAAATTCAAATTTATTTTTCAAATTTTTATCATTATTTTGCATTTTTAAAAAATGAAATTCTTCTAATTGTTTGTTTTAACAATAGATTCGGAAGGTATTTGACAGACTGGACATTTACGTGAATTACTTGTTGTACGCCAAGTTTGTATACAATTCCAACAGAATATGTGGCTACAATTTTCCAAACGTCCAAAACTTCGTACTATCTGGTGACTTGTACTTGGATTATCACAATCGGGAATTCGACCAATTATTTCAAAACAAATTGAACATGTACGATTATTTTCGAAATCTTCGATACATTGTTTAACATGTTCTGAGCGTTTTAATTCACAAAATGGATGTAATGAATAACGTTTGCAAATATCACAAAGTTCGCCATGAATCAGTTGACAATTGTAATTTTCTTGCTCATTACATCTTCCATTCTGTTCATACTGAGGGCATATTGAAGTTGAAACTAGTTCATCATAAATTTCGTCATTAAGTTCATTGTTTTCTATACATTGGATTGATTGATTGATTTCATTAATCGTATGATTACTTAACTTTTGTGTCAGTTTGTCGAATAAACAATTGATTTCATGTTCTTTCCTTAAATTTTCATTAAACGGATGTAGAGCGTATTGTTGACATTCCACACAAAAATCTCCATGAACATAATGACAATTTTGTTCGATTTGTTGTTCGCAAAATCCATTCTGAACATAAGTTTCGCACAGACATCCGTTTTTTAATGATTCATAATCGACTTCATCGACATTCGACATATCAAAGTTTTAGTTTTGTTTTTTATTAGATGCAAAGTTTTACATTTCTATCACTTTTAATTATTTGCGTTGTAAATCATCTCTCAACAATTTTTCAGATCATTTTAGAATTAGAATTATAAATTTTATTTTAAATTATCTGTTAATGTTGTATTTATGAGTGATTTTACATTTATTGTCAACAGAAAAAAAGAGATAAAGAAATAAATTTTGTTATCGCTATGAAACCATATGTTTGAGTACTTATTTGAGGTGGTAAGAAAATCTATAAATCCACCCTAAACTGATATCACTCAAATACACAAATAGACAATTCGATTATCAACAATTGGTAAGCAATGGTAATAAATTTGATAACTGATATAAAGTTATGGTCGGATGATAAACAAGGTTCAAAAACATTATGATAATGAATCCATCTGCATATATGAATGTATGATCTTCGTTTATTTGTTTGACTAACAAAGTGTTGATATAGAGAAAAATTTACAATGGTGTTTCTGTGGCCACAAACATATCGATGATGGAAAATGAGACTCATTCAATTACTAGATTTAAAAACAGATTCTGAAGGTACGCGACAGATTGGACAATCGTATGAACTACTTTTCGTGCGCCAAGTTTGTATACAAGTCCAGCAAAAAATATGACAGCAGTTTTTCAATCGACCAAAACTTCGCTCATTCTGTTGAAATTTGATTTCATCACCACAATCGGATGTTGATGTTGGACCAATCATTTCAAAACAAATCGAACAAGTCCGTTTCATTTCAAATTCTTCGATACATTGCTGGAGATGTTTTTCACGTTCGAGTTCATTAAATGGATGTAATGAATATTGTTTGCATATTTCACATAGATCACCATGAACCAAATTACAGTTTTGTCTCTCTTGCCCATTACAACGGCCATATCGTTCATAACGTGGACAAATCAAACCTGAAATCAATTTTTCATAGATTCCATCGGGATCAATGTTTTCAGGACAATTTTCGATATCAATCTTTTGATCGTGCATTTTTTTTGTCATACATTCGATTTCATGTTGTTGTCGTAGATCCACATTAAACGGATGTAAAGCGTAATGTTGGCATTCATTGCAAAAATCTCCGTGTGCGGAAAAACAAACCTGTTTGATTTGTTGCATACAGAATCCATCACGAAAATAAGTGTTGCACAGATTTCTCGAACTCAATGATTCATAATGTTTGACTGCATCGAAATCTGACAGCGTTGATGTTTTTTTGGCCATTATACAATAAAAATATTCAGAACATTTCCATCCACCCAAATCAAACGGTGGTTCTTGAATTCGTCCATCTATAATTTGTGGTATACGCCATTCATCCCTTCTGATCATATATTGTATATTGACGGCGCCAGGAAAAATAGAAAATAACTTTGAAACTAACCTGTCAATGAAATCAAGTTACATGAAAAAGAATATAATTTCGAAAATTCAAACTTGTACATACAAAGTTCCATCGGTTTCCAATGGTACAAATACTGGTAATTTGCCTAAACATTCACAGATAGCAATACGATGATCATGGCCACCAGCGATTTTTGATTTTTGATTCATTTTGATGGCTTATAATTAAAATGAAAATGAAAAATGAACACAAATTTCATAACACAAGAATCTCAAATGACAACACAGCAGAACACGGAAGTCACTATTTCGACTTGAATGGACTGTGAAATTTTTTTCAATTATCATTTTATGGGCAATGATTTATAGATTCTCTATGACTACAGAATTCTAATGATATGGAACGAATATAATGATATTTTGTTTGTAGATAATGAAAGCATTTCGTCTTTATATCGACCGTTAGGATTTTTGATACAAATTTTTGTGTTTCTGTTTGTTTGAATCCATTTGCTCGTGCGATCAAAATCCGAATACACGTACTTTTTGTATGGATCATGCCCGTTTGTTTTGATTATTTTAGACCTGGACACCGAAATTCTTTTCAGTTCTTTAAGATGAATTATTTCTTTTCATGAAATTATTTCCATATTAAGATTGAAAAAAATGGAAGAATCTCAAACTGATTTGCTTAAATTCATTATTCAATATAATGACGAATCAGTACCGCAAATTATGGATGGTTCATCACAATTATCCATTGGAAAATTCATTGAACAATTGAAACAATTGATTAATCTTCTGTTACATTTTCGATACATGTCGATATATATGAAAAAACGTTTAGATTCAACTATCGATAATAAGTCGATGAAACTATCTAATCATCTTGTGAAATCATTGATTAACGAAATTAGTGATGATATACAATTGTGTTCGGAACAATTCGTTCAGCTTATTGATTCTTCACCCCTTTTTGATTTTGTTCGAAAACGAGAACATTTTTATTTAGAAAATATGGATTCGTATTATTCATTCAAATGCGATGATCATCAAAGCGGCAATAAACTAACAATTTTCAATCAAGATCAAGATCAAAATATTCCGGTGGTCGATGTTCTGATTTCAAATGATATTGGTATTAATCAGGAATCCGATTCTTCTAATACTATGAATGATGATTCAGTATCAATAATAGGTGACGAATCGCAGCAACCAAATAATTTATTGTATGCGAGTTTTTTGGATGGTTTTTTGCCTACGGCTGATAATCAACATTCGCAACAACATCAAAAGTCATTTGATGCAATCAGCGATCCATATTCTGCTGAAACGCAACAGCAGTCGACCAAGGATCTTTCACAGACACAAGCAGCTAAACGTCCTATTGAAGATAGTGATAAACTTCAATCAAAACGTGCGCGATCATTAGCCATAGAACATGAAGATGATCAATCGACCGGATCGATTGTACCAACCACCGATTTGTTACTCGTAGAATTTCATTGTCAATTCGAAGGATGTCGATATAGATCAAAGTCATTATCCCAAGTTAAAGACCATGAACACCGTCGTCATGTTCAACAAGTTCAGCCATGTCAATATGAAGGATGTAAGGCTGTGTTCAATGGAAAAGAAGAACTTGATTCACATATGTCGAATGAACATTTGAATTTGAAACTTCAATGTGAAATTGATGGTTGTGAACAATTGTTTCCAAATGTTTCGCGATTGCGGCAACATATTAAAGAAGAACATCGAACGTCAACAATTTGTAGCAATCCAGTTGGTAAAACAGATAATTTTACCTGCCGTAATTGTGGCAAAGATTTCGCAAGACGCAAATATCTTCATAAACATATTAAACGGATGCATGATGAAGCAGCAAAAGCATCGAAGGAAAAATCCACATCAAAAAGTAAAAAGCCAAAATCTGTTAAAAAGGATCCTCCCAATCCATCAACCTCTATCATGAATGACGATAATGATGATGATACTATTGAAATTGGTGAGAATAATTGTGCCGGTGAAAAGCAAGAAGTTTTAGCTAATTCAAAGAAAAAATCAACACCAATCTTTGAATGTTTAAACCAATCTTGTAATGAAACATTTAAAGAAAAGTAAGTATAAACATTCATAAGAAAATAAAATTGATCATATCTCATTGAAATTTATTACAGATCAAAATTAAATCAACATGTTCGAGAAAAACATAGGACCGAATATTTAACATGCAAATTTTGCGATAAAGTTTGTCCTACACGAAATAACCTCACCAATCACATATGGATTATGCATGAAGAAGGTGAATACCGATGCCCATTTGATGATTGTGATTTTATATCGAAATTTCGTAAAAATTTACTGAATCATAAAAAACTACGTCATCAACGGCATCGTAAATGTCCTATTTGCGGTGAATTGGTAATTGCTACACGTTTTCACCGCCATACAAGTAGTTTACATAAAATTAAAAATTATATTTGTTCTTGGCCTGATTGTGGCAAAGCATTTGCTGATAATTCAGCCTTAAAGAATCATGTACGAATACATTTGAATTTTAAACGTTTCAAATGTAAATGGCCTGAATGTGGTTATGCATCTGAACAACGTTTTACCGTTATTACACACATTCGTGTATGTCATTTCAAATTGCCTCGAACAAAAAAGAAACAAATGGAATTGAACATAGTACAGGATGAACAAACACAGAATCCATATGATTACCTTGAATCATGCCGTGAAGATATTTGCATCTAAAATTGAAATTGTTTTCATTTATTTAATTATTTTTTTCCGAATTATGCAAAAATAAAAAATTGATCTTTTTTTCTGTTGTAATTTGAATTTTAAATCTGAAAATTTCACTTTCAATCTATAGATATATTGTTCAAAAGACCACCATGTGTGTGCACAATGTTCAATGTTTGCTTGTTCTTTTGTCTTCGATCCTATTGTTCCGGTTTTATTTTCTGATTGTCCTTCACATAGGTGTATGTATGTATTCGGTTCAATTGAAATAAACACAATGGTATCAATATAATGATCGATCAGGCATAAAAATGATCCATTACCAAAATGTATATAATCCACGACAAATTATCAGGCATGGTTATTTGTGGTCTATTAAACCATGGTAAATCGTATTTGTCATATTTTTTTTTTGTTTGATCCAAAATCGTATCGATGCTCGTTTTTTTTCCTATGCTATTTGAATTATGGCTTTATTCATTTTTTTCATTTATAAATAAAATGAACGTTTCTTTTCAATTGTTGTCGGTGGAAATTGAAAACCAGCTCAACCATGATTGAGAAGATTAAAGATTATTGAATATATTAGAACATGGACTTACCAATGATTTTTTTCTCATGTTTTTCTCATTCGATGATCAGATTGATCATTTCCAATTCGAACTTAATCCCAGACCTATGATTTCAACATCCATGGAAATTAAATTTTCTAATACGCGTAACGTGTTTTAAAATGAATAATTTATTTTATTCATAATTTTTTTTATATCAAAAAAAAAACACATTCAATCACAATAATAAGCAAACACAAAAAAAAATTTCAGTTTTATTCGAAACGGACATGCTCTAATCATTCGTTATGATATCAATAGATGACCCTCCTAGCCGTTGTTGCTGTTTACGCCATTTTGCTCGACGATTTTTGAACCAAACTTCGATTCGTTCTTCACGTAAATCAACACGAGCAGCCAATTGTTCACGTATAAGAACATCCGGATAATGTGTCTTAAGAAATGCTGCTTCCAACAATTCTAGCTGTTCTTCGGTAAATATTGTACGATGTCTACGTTTCCGCTTATAATAACCATTACGACAATGAAAATATGAATTTGGTAGTAGTGATTTTAATGATTCGGATGTATGTGTATGATGATTGATTTGTTGATGATCAATTGAATCAGACATGAATGATTTATCTTTCAATATGTTGTTTGAATACAATTCTTTTCTTCTATGTTCATCATCAGATGTACATGGTTGATTTTGGCTAAGTTTTGATGCAACTAAACCTCCACCATTGTGACCTTTAATAATATAAAAAAGATGAGGTAAGATTATATCATCTTAAGTAACAAAAAAAATTAATAACAAAATTAAAAACATACTTAACACATCGAAAATAATTCGTTGATTTGTCGATTCAAAGGTATTACCAGTTGGAAAAGTCGATGTTGTTGGTATCCTCAACGAAGCATATGAGTTGTTATTTGATGACATGGCCATCCAATTTGCCATCAACCAAATCGGATATGATGATGATGATGATGATGATGATGATGATGATGATGATGATAATGTGGAGAAATGATTATTATGCTGCGTTTGTTTTTCATCATTTTGTAAAATATTATCAATCGTAAATGATTTCGAACGTTTCATTTCAACTTTCGGCTCTGCTGTTGTTGTTGTAGTTCTTGCGGAATTTGATTTCGAATCTGAAGTATTTGATGAAGTTGTCATGTTTAATGTTTTTAGTCAACTAATAAAAACACTTGAATCCTTTTTGATCGACTGCCAAATGGCTACTAAACTTTCGCAAACACAATAAACTAAATAATAATGATTGCTGGCCAATAATCGATCAATCAGTAGGTTCTTGTCAGTCATTGTACCCCACACAAATACACACCACAAACAACCATCTCCTCCTCTAAAAACCGCAATTCTCTTTTTTGTCATAATGACTCAATTATCCACAGATAACCAAACATAAAGACCCGATGAAAATGAGATATTTAAACAACAATGGAAAAAAAATATAGAAAATAGGCTAGATTTATATATACAACATTGACCTATTGAGATTAGAGGGTATTATTAGATTGGTTGTTGTTTTGATCGGGTCCCTTTTCTTTTATTTGTTTTTTTTTTGTTAGAGACCACCAACCACCAACCATATGATCGGAACCACACCGAATGAACGTTTCAGGATCAACAATGATAAATATATCATGAGAGATGAGAGATAATCTTTTTTTTTTTTTTTTTGTTTTGAATTCAATTTCATAGAATGTGGTCGATATTTTTTCTAAATAATGCATTAAAAAAATGAATTCAAATTTGACAGACAATTTTTTTTTGATATTGATATGACCAGATTGTTGTTGTTGTCGTCGTCGATATCTTGTTAATCTTGTCATTGTAATATTTTTTTCCTTCAAAAAAAGAAAAGAAAAGAAATGAATTGATTGTATCATGAGACCACAGCCACCATCATCAACGAATCGTGTTTGGGATTGAAATGAAAATCATGCAAATTAGACACATACCTCTTCTCTATTAAGGGCTTGTTGTTTGGTGGATTAAGACTTAATAATAACATAATTAAGTTTTAAATCAGTTTGTATGTATGTGTGTGTATGTGGGTATCTGCTTCATATGATCAAAAAGTAATGGTGCAGGTGATCTACAAAGCTATGTTTGCGGCTATCATCAATTGATCATATTTAAGCGATCCATAAGGTAATTTGGTTATGTGTATAGACAACAACAACAACAACAACAACAAAAAAAACCGCGTGAATAGTCATCAAGACCACACACACACGCACACAGGCCGAAGACACATATATGTAAGAAAATGATTGAAATCTTTTCAGACTAGACATTAAAATGGTCAGAAAAAAAAATTATGTCTACAAAAATATGAAAAATTGCTTGGAAAAAATGAATCGATTATAATTATTAATGATAAATAATAATCGATTAGTTTCATGACTTTTTGGAAAAACAAACAAAAAATAGGTAGTTATTATTATTACTAATCATCATTTGAATTTTTAAGCCATAATTATTTTATTCGTGTATAAACAAACAGATAAATTTATTTTTTTTTTAAGAACACAAGAATCATTGCAACAAATATTACTTATATACTTTAAAATCATTTTTAACCAATTTGATAAAATTTTTGAATCCATCGTGAAGTTGTTATTTCGTTTCGAAGATGATGATAAATCAAAATAGACAAAATAATCGTCGTTTCCTTTTTTTCTTTTGCTGTTGCTGTTTTCGTGATTTAATCAATGAAATTTGTGTCGTTGATGAATTTATAATGGTAGATTGTTGTTTGATTATTGGATGAAAATGATTAGAATGATAATGATGATGATGGCTGGATTTTGATTTAACCAATGATGCAAGTGCTGAAAATCGATGTCGTCGATGGTTTTGTTTGGCACCATTATGTTGTTCAACATTATCAATGTTAATTCCATTATGTGTATGATCCAATGGACATCTATGAATCTAAAATGAGTATCTCTGTTATTAACAAACTAATGTATTTGACATACCGAATAAATTTTTTACTTTCTATCGTCAATGCGATCGGATCGGTTTGTACCGATCGATCTTCGATTAGTGGAGAATGAGTTATCAAAGCCATAGGCTGTGGTTTCGAATAATCGGTTGATTCGCTTTGTTTATCCATTTCATCGTCATCATTATCACTATCAATCAGTTGTTGTCGTTGTTCAAGCTCAGCTCGAAGTTTTTCGTTTTCACTTTCTAAACGAACGATTTCTGATTTCATCTGGTCCATTTGTTGACCCAAATCATCAATTATAACATCAGCCATTGTTTCAACTTTTGAAGATGATGAACGTTGTTGTTTGGAATCAAATGATGATCGAGGTAATTGATTGAGATTCAAAATTGAATATGAACACCTGTTATAGACACTCAATTTATCGTTGGCGCAATTATTTATCTGTGAATTGCTGGACAATGGATTATTAGATCGAAATTGAACAGCATTATTCTGTCGTAATGGCTGTGGTGGTGTACCCATCACTTCTATGTATGACGGACAATGACTAGTCAATGTTGTTGATGATTGATTGAGGTTTCTATTCTGATCATGGTTATGATGATTATATTGTTCATCTAAAAGACGTCGTAATTCTTGATTTTCATCACTTAGATCAGTGATTGAAATCTTGAATTTGTAAAAAGAAATAATTAAACTAAAGAAAAACTAATGTTTTTTGAACTTACCAAATATTCACTAATCTTGGTCTGCATTGATTCAATATCACACAATAATTTGGTGGTCATTTCACGATTTTCACCATTTAACATGATCTGCTCTCGAAGAACAGCATTTTGTTCGCCAAGCTCCTCAACAATCGTTTGCAAACGTTGTAATTCTGATTCTTTTCCAACTAAATTTCGACAAAGAATTTTATTTTGTATTACAAGTTCTCGACATTCACCATTGGAATGTTCCAAATCTTGCCGTAAACGTTCATATTCATTCAAATCAATTGAATTATTTAATGTTTTTTTCAAATCCCATAATTGTTCAGCTTGTTGTTGTAATAGTTGATTCAGTGTAGATTTTTCGGTCATAACCGATTCAAAACGAAATTCAAGATCATTATATTCACAACGAAGTTTTTCATATTGCTTTTTTATTCGAACATTTTCATCAGATAATTCAATCCAATCGTTTAGCACTGTTTCATCATCAAGATGATGACTAGAATCGATGTGAAATAAAGATTTATTATTATTCGAAACAATTCCATTGTTTGCTGATGTCGATGATGTTGATGATGATGATGATGATGATAATACTATTTCGTTTGAATGTTTCGGTGAATTTAGGCTATTATTATTGATTTCTTGTTGATCTTCAATCATTTTGTCATTTGATTTTTTTTTCTTTTTTGTTGACCAATTTTAATTCAAATTGCAAACCAACAAAAAAAAATAATAACCGGTTACAATTCACTTGACATGTATAAATTTGGCACTTTGAATCAATGAATGTTAACCGGAAAAGAATTTAGAAATGGTGATGATGATGACGATGATGATGATCACAAATGATTTTTGAATTTTTCGATGGATATGTTTAGTGGATAAATTTTTTTGCAGCTAAATATTTTTTTTTTGTGAAAAGTCTGATGAATTACGTTTCGTAGTCTTTTCTTTTTCGTTCAGTTAATTTCCTTCACCAAAAAACATATCCGATGAGATTTAGCCGAATAGAAACGTGGGTGTGAGGGAAAAATGAAATGAGGAAAAATGAATTAAGAAAAAAATAAACGGTAATTTTAGCAAAATGACGATGATCAATCAATGACGAAAATGAAACTTGTAATTGTTTTTGTTGTTTTGTTTTTTGCTTTTTATATGTTTGTGTCATCAATAATTATTATTTGGTGACAATGTTCATCATCATCATCATCATGTCTTGTCATACTAATGTCGTATAAGCAAAGCATATTATTTTTTTTAAATACTGTATATATTGAATCTTTTAAATCACTCACATTCAATCTCAATTTTTTCTACAAATAAAATATAACATAATAATTTAAAAAACAC
>ERZ500997.123-NODE-123-length-20857-cov-7.739015_pt1 | contig 20857 bp, 17 predicted proteins | sample MGYA00248826_ERZ500997 | MGnify/ENA primary metagenome ERZ500997 (study PRJEB25958, sample SAMN03398524) | human skin metagenome | study: EMG produced TPA metagenomics assembly of the Human Skin Microbiome Metagenome (human skin metagenome) data set.
TACATTTTTAATATTGTGACTTTATGATTAGTGATAATAATCATCATTTTCAAATAACATTACATTATTTGATCAAATGATGATAATAATCATTCATTTCCCATTTCGGTTTATTTGAGCATATTTCTTGTTTTTTGTAGTTAGTATTATCATCACCAAAATAAATATAAAAACGTGGACAATTTTCCATTGTTAATCACATTTTCATTGAATAACAGTTTGCAGAATTTCAAAATGTTTTCACCTTATTTTCATCATTACCATTATAATTGTTTTGTTATTTTTGTTTCGATACTTTGGACAAAGTGATTTTTCGGTTATGTTTTTTGCTGAAAATTGATTAATTTTTCCATCAAATCCAAATCCATCACTTCCACATCATCACTTTGTCCATGTTTTGCTTTTAACATTTCAAAAGAATTGAGTTGATTCAATCAATTAATTTTTGCTGTTGTCGTTTTTCTGGTTCATTTTGAAAAAAATGTTGTCGATTGGAACACCGAATGAAAAATTATATAAACGACCATTGTCATCGAATAATAACAATTCGATACAATTGGTCAAAAAACAAACATCATTGATAACATCGACTAAAAATAATCTGAATTTGATTCAAAAATCAACATCATTGAATGATGATGATAATATTACTAATGATGTTAATTTTGTTAATCTTTTCCATCAACCATCTTTAATCAAACCATTCTTATCATCGCCAACGACAACAGCCTATAATCTTCGTCAAACATGGAATAACCAATGTCAATTTTTGGCCGTACCCGCACCATTGGTTATTGCTGGTCCATCCGGTAGCGGTAAAAGTACGCTGTTGAAACGTTTGATGAATGAATTTCAGGATTGTTTTGGTTTCAGTATTTCTCGTATGTACACTTTTTCCGAGTTGAGAATTTTTTGAAAATCAATTTTTTCTTTACAATTCAAGATACCACCAGAAAACCGCGTAATGGTGAACAAAATGGACGCGAGTATTATTTTATTGATTCGGAAACATTTGAAAAAAGTATTCAAAACGATGAATTTATTGAATATACACGTTTTTCCAACAATTATTATGGCACCAGGTATGATTTGATCGTTATGGATTTGCATTTTTCACCAATCTTTTCTTTAATAGTAAAAAAGCTGTCAAAGATGTTCAGAATTCTGGAAAAATCTGTATACTTGATGTTGAAATAGACGGTGTAAGAAATCTTAAAAATACTGATCTTAATCCACGATTTGTATTTATAAAGCCACCAAGTTTGGAAATTTTGGTTTGTATTTTTTTCAATCTAATCAATGATTTTCATTGAATTGAATTGATTTCTGCCCCAAATTTTAGGAACAACGTTTACGTAGTCGTGGTACAGAAACAGAAGAATCTGTTCAACAACGTTTACAACGTGCAATTGAAGAATTAAAATTCGGTGAAATCGAAGGAATGTTTGACCTAATCATAACAAATGATGATATTGAAAAAGCATATAGTATTTTGCGACAATTCATTCTTAATGTTAGTATTATTTGTTTATTCAAATGGTGACTATTTCCTAATGTTAATTCTATATCTTTCTCTCCATCCATTCACCCCATAGGAGGTTGAAGCATTGAAAAAATCACGTGGAATGTAATCTTATCGGAAAACGTCCATCAAGAAGATGATATATAACATTTCGAATCAAATTATTGTTTATATATCACACCTAACACACAACATTAGATACACACCAAAATTGTTGAAGAAAAAATGACACATGACAAATCCCACCAGTCTTTGCTTTTATTTTTATTTTTTGTTTTTGTTTTTTCCTAATTTCATTTAATGTTCAACCGTGCACACGCACACACGCCATTTTTTTTTATTTTTGAATTTTTTTTTTGTTCTTGACAAACAAATCAAACTAAACAAAGACCAACATTACATTTGAATCATAGATTTTTTCGTCTTCGTTTTCAATTCCAAAAAATACAAACAAGCAAATGTATTGTATTCGAACCATTATTTGATAGAGTTTTTATCTCGAGAGAAATTAAAAAATAGAGAAAAAATAATATTTTCAATGTTTTTTCGTTTGAAAAATTATCTAATCGCATTGATCAAGTGGTTGTGCGGTGCGGTTTTGGTTGTTTTATACCGTTCAGGTTCATTCATCCGATTTACACTTGTATCATTTTGGATTTTTTTCTGGTCGATTGTCAATTTTGATAATCAAAAAAATGTGTTAAACAGAAACAAATATTTCCTGTGTTGTATTTCGACTTAACAATCCAATTTTTCCAGAAAATAACAGCAAAATATTGTCGGTGAAAAGAGAAAAGAGTTTTTCACTTTTTTCGACTACGTTTTTTTGAGACATAATGCACTAAACATAAAATTTGAAATAACATTCAAGACAAGGTCTGTCCATAACATTTTTCTCTCTATGTGTGGGCAAAACCAAACAATTGAAAAAATTGAATTTGAATTGAACAAAAAGGAAGTCAAGTATGTCACCGGTTTGCATTTTTCTCTCCCTCTACAATTGTTTGGAAAAACGACCAATTTGATTTGACGAACATTATCTTGATTTTTGTTTTGTTCAAACAAATGTTTTTTTCCTGCAATGAATGATGATTGATTGATGTTTCTTCGTTTTTTCAAGAGAAAAAAGTACAATGTGTATTCCAAGTCCGATGATTAGATTGTGTCCATTGTGTGAAAAAATATTTTCTAAAGAAATTCCTGCTTGAAGAAATTTAAGGATAGAATGAAAAGAGAAACAGGTGAACATTACAAACACTACTCGATCGACATACTTTATTTGCGTCAACATCATCATTAGTGGTAACATCATCGAATTTCCATTTGATTTTCAAATGATAATTCGTACCGACAAAAAAATAATTCGATTCACTGATATACTTTTACCGTATGAAAAAAACGATAATCATCGATTAATTTCTTTTTTTTTATTCAAATTTTTTTCTATTTTTCTAAACAACAACCAACCAACGCCGTTATCAATTGGCAATACGATTTCGATCAGTTTCATACGAAAAATCGATATTTGATTATCACATGAGAGAGATATATTTAAATTTGTTTTGCTGGTGTGATTAATAATTCTTATCTTAGTGAACAAAAAAATCAAGAAATATTTGATTGATCGATTGATTGTGTTTGTTTTTGTTTGTTTATTTCTATTCAAATTTATCAAATGTAAATGTGAAATTCGTAATTATTAAAATATTCACAAACAATTTTTGTTTTTTTCCCACAAATTTCAGTCAATTTTGGATTTTCCAATCAGTCAACATTACTTTGAATTTGAATTTTCGACGAAAAAATTGGAAAAATCCTGACCAAATAAAATGGCCAATCAAACATCAAATAAGCAAATTGTTCTGGTTACCGGATCTAGTGGCTGTCTTGGTCAACATGTTGTCCGTCTGCTACATGAACAAGATGATTCGGTGCAGGAAATTCGTTGCTTTGATTTGAAACCATTTTCAAACAATCTAAGTATATTTCTTTTTTCAAAACTTTCTATTTTCAATTTTCAATTGTCATTTCGCTTTTTTTCTTTCTCAAACATTTATAGAGCATAAAATAACGAAAGAAATGCAAATCATAACCGGAGATATACGTAATGAGAAACAATTGAAAAATGCAATGACTGGTGTTAATGTAATAATACATTGTGCAGCACTGATCGATTTGAATTTTCAGCCAAACCTCATGGAAATGCAGTCAGTTAATGTTGATGGCACACAAAAATTATTGGAAATGGCAATCGAAAATAACGTTGAATATTTTATTCATATTTCCGGTACCGAAGTGAATATTGGCAATGATCCTATTTATTATAGTTCAGAGAATACCATCATTATACCGAAAAAACCATTATTGAATCCATATGCCAAAACTAAAGCTGACAGTGAAGAGTTGATTAAGGAATTCAATGGCCGTCAACTATCGAATGGTAGTGAACAATTGAAAACAGTAATCATACGGCCAAATCTAATGTATGGGGAAGAGGATAATCATTTCATTACGAAAATATTATCCATCACTAAAGCTAATTCTGGTCAATTACGTCGCATTGATAATGTATTCACTCGTATGCAACCAGTTTATGTGGGTAATGTTGCTTGGTCATGTTTGAAAGCCAAAAAACGTTTACAAATCGATCCGAAAATTACTGGCGAAGAATTTATCATCACTGATGATACCAAGATAGTGGATCCATTTGAATTTTTGGAACCATTCATCAATGCACGTGGATATCAACTGACAAAACGTTCATACCCATATTGGTTATTTATAATGTTATTTACATTATACTGTTGGCTTTATCGAAACTTTGCTAATATATTGCCAATCCGAATACCAGACTATTTAACACCACAAACCATTCAATTCATTTGTAATACATATTTTTTTAATCGTACTAAGGCTATTTTACGCCTAGATTATGATCCATTATATGACCATGATGAATCGATTAATCGCAGTTTGCAATACTATCAAAAATGTTCCATTTGAAATCTTTCAATCAGTTACACAATTCACTTATTAATCACATAGAAAACTAATCCTATTAGCTATAACTATCCGTGTTATTTCAATAAAATTTTTTGTTTGGATAAAAATTTGATAAACGGAAAGAAATGACTTTATTAATATCATTTGACATTCGTTGTTTGTCGGGTACTTATCATTCAAAGATCATTATCATCATCAGCGTTATGGATAAATTTTTAAAATAACATCATTATCATCATTCTTAGAGTGGCTGTTAAGGCCACAAATCAAAACCATAAACAAAAAAAAGCCGAAAAGAAATGACAAAAAAGAATGAAGGAAGGAAACTGGGTCAAGAAATGCAACAGGCAACAGGTTTTTCTGTTCTCGCTCAACAGAACTAGAATTGAATATCGCAAATGATGAGAGAAAAGAGAAACGAAAAAACTCAAAGATTAAGATCAAGAAAAACAAGATACATCTGAAAAAAGAGAGAAAATGTGCAGATCATTTCATCTTTTCGCTCTCCTTGCATATTTTTTCCACCCCCACTTTTTTTGGGAATTTTGTTCATATCCAGAAAGGTTCCACTATTCATTTTTTGGTTCATGTTTTGAATTTGCAGTGTGGGGAAACAATTCAATTCATTCATTGTGTTCGCGTGGCAAGTTTCTTTGGCGAAAAGAAAATCTGACTGACTTCTCACCTGGATGATGATTGTGGCGATGATCTCCTCCTTCTTCAGATCTCATTACTGACACACATTTTCCATTAGATGTTTTTTGGTCACTTTGTTAAGTGTGTGTGTCTCTCTTTCTTTTCATTTTTCTTTTGCCACGAACAACAAAACAGATATACACAGTATATGCGTATGACCATTCCATTCCAAAAGAAGTTCCGTTTTTATTTTTCTTGCTAAAAATGTGTGCACAAAAAACAGACAAGTAACAAAATTGAATTGTGAATAGAGCTAACAATAGTGATGTGATGATAAAGTCAACTTTCAATCCAATTCAAAGAAAATGAAACAATTCGATCACATCAAATAGATTCTCTTCAAGGCTCAATTGACGCCCAATGTTTTTTGTTTATATTTTCTTCTTTGGAAATTATATGGATGATTACTAACTAATTTTGTTTTGTTTTTCGTCATTGCCTTAAATAATATCGTAATTAGTTAACACGTAACGTATTTTGCACTATTCAGCACTAAATCTGTGTTTTATCATCATCAACATTATGGAATCGATAAGTGTTCAATAATTCAATTTCTCTGAGTCTTGTTTGAAAGTTTTGGAGGAAAATGACCAACCTAAATGATATTTATGATTATCAGAGATTGAATGGTAATCATCTTCATCATCCACTACATCAACAACAGCAACAAAATTTTCGAAATAATAATTCCAATTATGGTGCACATTTCCATCCACAACAGCAACAACAACATCGTACATCACATCACCAACATCATTTTGCCAATAACGATGATCTCGATAACGAATTTATATCCGACAATGATGCTGATGATAACAATGATGATCATATTCTCAATAAAATTATCGGCAATGGTGGTGGTGGCAGTATTCATGCAAATGCAACCCAAATCAATGACATCTATAATCGTAGCTGCATTGAACCGACCAAAGGTTGGGATGTTTTCGTCGACACACCACCGGAAGACGAAGATGAAACACTCAGCTCGAAATGGATTGAAAAGATTTTGAAATTTTTAAAATTGATAACATTTTTATTAACATTCCTCATTGTATTGTTTACGGCGGTTTTTTCCAAAAGTGTCGTTCTATTCATGACATCCATGATACGTTCTAATCGAACGGTACCAGTTTGCGCACAAGGCATACCCGGATTAGAACGTGATAAAAAATATGTTGCCGTTTATCAGCCGGATGATCCGGAGCGTATTGCATGGATATGGAGTCTATTTTTCATCTTAGTATTTCCCGAATTCATGACATTATTTCGTAGTGTCCGTATTTGTACATTTAAATCCTATCGGATACCGACCAAATCGATATTTTTTACTGTAAGTTTTATATTTTGAATTATTTTAACAAAAATTGACACTCGCTTTTGCATAGGTATTTGCCATCGAAACCATTCATACATTAGGAATGGTGTTATTAATATTCATAATATTTCCATCATTGGATGTTGTGAAAGGTGCAATGTTGACCAATTGTCTTTGCTTCATTCCATCAATGTTGGCCATATTTTCTCGTCGTGAAGATGAAAGCAAATATAAAACATTTTTAGATATAATCTCCATGATTATACAGGCAGCAGCAATTATAATGTGGCCAATTATGATGCAAGAAGAACGTATACCCACACCATATAATCCCATTCTCATACCGATTGCATGCATTATGATATCGTTAGGTTGGTGGGAAAATTATCTGGACAAAAATTCCAATTTCAATTTCATACAGCAAATGGCCAAAATTAAACAAAAATTTCATCGCACACGTTATTTCATCTATATATTCATATCCATTTGGAAAGTATTGCTTATATTTATATCAATGTTTGCCTCTCTTTATTATATTGATGGCTCCATATCGTTCGCTATATTCGGAAAATTTCGTGAAGCATTTGGCCAACATAAGATCCTGATTCAAAGAGATCGTTCTGATTTATTGGAATTCGCAAATACCGATCAATTCGTAGGTGTTGAAAGTGAAACGTTTGAATTCAATTCTCGTTCATTAACATCATTATGGTTGGTGTTTATGCAAATCATTGCTACTTGGCTATGTTATGTGGTGGCCAAATTCACCTGTAAAATTTGTATTCAAGGATTTAGTTTTGCCTTCCCGATTAGCCTGACCGTACCGGTAACCATTTCTGTGTTGATAACATTCTGTGGAATTCACTTTGAAAATCGATGTCCACTATCAGATTTTTGGATACCAAAGTATCTATTCTGGTTTTGTCAGGAAGAACCATTCAGTGAATTTCTGATGAAGCCACATGCATTTTTATGGGTTGCATGGTTATTATCACAAATATGGATATCGGTTCATATTTGGAATCCAAAATGTGAACGTTTAGCAACAACGGAAAAGATTTTCGTACTGCCAATGTATAATTCTGTTTTGATTGATCAATCATTAGCAATGAATCGGCGTCGTGATGATGAAGAAGTAATCAAAAGTGAAGATATTAACCTTGATAATGATGGCACTACCATGCAAGATCCATCACAACACTATGAAACTATTTCCGATCAAGATGATAAAAAGAAAAAAGATAAAGAAACATATAGTACTGATCAAATCATTCGTATTTATGCTGTTGCGACAATGTGGCATGAAACAACCGAAGAAATGCTGCAAATGCTCAAATCAGTAATGCGTATGGATGAAGATCAATGTGCCCGTCGTAATGCACAAAAATATCTTCGTATTATCGATCCGGATTATTATGAATTCGAAGTGCATATTTTCTTCGATGATGCATTCGAATTATGTGATGAAAATGATGAAGATATGGTGGTGAATAGGTTTGTTAAACAATTTGTTCAGGTTATCGATACAGCAGCCAGCTATGTACATCAATGTAATATCAAACTCAAAGTGCCAAAAAAATATCCCACACCGTATGGTGGCCGATTGGAATGGCTAATGCCTGGCCAGAATAAATTGATTGCTCATCTCAAAGATAAAATGAAAATTCGTCATCGTAAACGTTGGAGTCAAGTGATGTATATGTATTATTTGTTGGGTCATAAGATTATGGAATTACCTATTGACGTGAATCGGAAGGCAATGATTGCTGAAAATACATATCTACTGACATTGGATGGTGATATTAATTTTCGTCCACATGCTGTACAATTATTGGTGGATCTAATGAAAAAGAATAAAAATCTTGGTGCTGCATGTGGTCGTATACACCCGGTGGGTACTGGATTTATGTATTGGTATCAAAAATTTGAGTATGCTATTGGTCATTGGCTGCAAAAAGCAACTGAACATATGATTGGTTGTGTACTCTGTTCACCCGGATGTTTTTCCTTGTTTCGTGCGAAAGCATTAATGGACGATAATGTTATGCGTAAATATACAACCAAATCAGAAGAAGCATTACATTATGTTCAATATGATCAAGGTGAAGATCGTTGGCTTTGTACACTATTATTACAACGTGGTTATCGTGTAGAATATTCAGCTGCTTCCGATGCTTATACACATTGCCCGGAAGGTTTTGGTGAATTTTATACCCAACGTCGTCGTTGGGCACCATCAACAATGGCCAATATAATGGATCTTCTATGTGATTATAAGCGTACAGTTAAAGTGAATGATAATATATCATTGCCATACATCATATATCAGGGTATGTTAATGGTCGGTACTATTCTTGGTCCTGGTACAATATTTCTGATGTTGGTCGGTGCTGTTAACGCAGTATTTCGTATATCGAATTGGGATTCGTTTATATGGAATTTCATTCCAATCTTAATGTTTATAATAGTATGTTTTTTGGCTAAGAATGAAGCGCAAATTTTTGTTGCACAAATACTCAGTGCTGCTTATTGTCTGCTAATGATGGCCGTATTTGTTGGTCAAGCAATTCAAATGACTGAAGACGGTCTTGGTTCACCATCGGCAATATTTTTTCTATCATTAACCGGTAGTTTTATTGTTGCTGGGCTATTACATCCACAAGAAATCAGTTGTTTGGGACCATTATTATTATATTTTCTAAGCATACCATGTATGTATTTGTTATTGATTCTTTATTCATTGATCAATTTGAACGTTGTTACTTGGGGTACTCGAGAAGTACAATCCAAAAAAACTAAAAAAGAATTAGAAGAAGAAAGAAAAGCACAAGAAGAAATTAAGAAAAAAAGTTTACTTGGCTTCCTCAATATGACCAATGAAAATCAAGAAGAAGGTAGCATTACATTCAATCTAGCCAATCTATGCAAATGTATGCTATTCACATATCCAAAACCAAATGAAGAAGCGATTCATTTGATGAAAATCCAGGATCAATTAGAAGACATTAACAAAAAAGTCAATCAAATGGGTAAAACAATCGAACACCAACATAAACATTCAACCAATCATCATGGTCATGGTAAGGCATCATCACATCATGGACAACATCATCGTGGACTGAATACTGTAAACGAATGTTTTACCGACGAAGAAGAAGCAGCAGCAGCTACATCATTGTTGGATGATATTGTTAAACATGAATCGAATAGTCATCATAAAGAAGATGATTGCAAATCATCAATGGATAGTGGTAGTAATTCATTAAAACTAGATGATGATGATGATGATCGAATGATTGAATTACGTAATGAACGTGATGAATCATTGAATCCGTACTGGATTGAAGATAAAGATCTAAAGAATGGTGAAGTAGCCTATCTGCATCCGGCTGAAATACAATTCTGGAGAGATTTGATTGATAAATATCTGCTGCCAATCGAACAGAATAAAGATCATCAGGCTAGAGTTGCGGCCGATTTGAAAGAACTGCGGAATCGTGTATTTTTCGGCTTTTTTATGTTGAATGCATTGTTTGTATTGAGTGTTTTTCTTTTGCAATTAAACAAAGAAATTCTGCATGTTGATTGGCCACTTGGTGTACGTGAAAATATCACCATCAATCCTGATACGAATGAATTTATCGTGGAAAAAGAATATCTAGAATTGGAGCCAATTGGTTTGGTGTTTGTCATTTTTTTCGGTTCAATTTTAATCATCCAATTCGTGGGAATGTTGTTTCATCGATTTGCAACTTTATCACATATTCTTGGTAAGTAACTTTATTCATTTGATAATACATGTTTCGAAAAAATTATTTTTTCATTTTAATAGCGTCGGTTGAACTATCATGGTGTTCGCCGAAAATCGAAGATATGAGTGAAGATGCATTTATCGATAAAAATGCCATACAAATTGTACGCCATTTACAACGATTACGTGGTATTGATGAAGATGACAAATCATCGGAAGAATCGCCATATGGTAATCGTGTTGAAAAACGTAAAACTATTTATAATCTGGAAAAACGAATGAAAAAACCTCGAACAATTGGCACATTGGATGTTGCTTTCCGCAAACGATTTCTAAACATTTCCAATAATATTAATGAAGGTAATCAAGATTGATTATTTGAGTTTATTTTCATAACTTTTTTGCCCATTCAGATACACCAATATTGGGTGGAATACGATCCAAAGAACATTTTCTTGCATTACAAAGACGGAAAAATACATTGATCGCTAATGATGATAATGATCAAGCAATCGTTTCCAATAATAATTCGGGAATGCAAACATTGGGCGCTAAAAATGAATTCACACGTAATACCAGACAGCGATCAACATTGGATACAAAACGTCCATCAAAAGGACCGGCACCAAATCCACCGCCAAACCAATATGGTATACCGAATCCATCATTCAATGGAAATGAATCCGACAATGATAATGATAATAGTATTGATGATGCACATGCTACAACCATGAATCTTTCCATTTATGGCGCTAATAATACTAATATCAATAATACTCGAAATCATAGACGGACAACTAATTTCAGACAAAAAAATCGAAATTCAGATTTAAATTCTGAACTTTAAACAGTGATAATCAAGTCAATTTTTTAAACTGATATTTTTTATTTGACACTCAATACACTCACACACGAAAAAAATTCATTATTTATTCTGTTTGAATGTATTTGTTAATGTAAATGAATAATTTTTTTAGAAAAAAATATATAAATTGTGGGAAAAATAGATTTTTTTACATTTCATTTTTTACAAGCTAAATATTCAATTTAGAAGAGATCTCGTTTTGAAAACAGATCAAAGATTCGTACTGATTTTTGTTGAAGACGAAGAGCTATTCGAAACTACGGATTGTTGTGGTTGTTGTTGATAATAATTGTTCATCGTTTCATGATGATTATGGTTGGCCACTTCTTTTGCTAATTCATCTAATGTTAGTCTTCTTATTTCATTATTATTATCTGGTGATGATGATCCTATTATTGAACAATGATGATGATTGGTATTAACAGCCATATGTAATAATTGAAACCATCGTTCCAGTATCTGTGAAGATGGTCTGAATGATTTTGCATAGAAAACAAAAATTAATCTTAAAAATGCTATCAAAAATTAATCATACCTCATATCAGGATTCAATTCAGTACAAAGAAAAGCAATTCTCCAAAAGACTTCCGGACAGGATTTATCAACATAAGTATCGAAAAAATATTTTTTATCCACGCTAAAGTCTCGATTTCGTTTCAAAACATCGGGATCGGCATTTACCGAACCAATAATCTGAATATTTTCGAAAAAATGAAAATATTAAATATTTGTCAAATATATTGGTTGAATTTACCTCGAGCAATATGATTCCAAATGAATAGATATCAACACGTTCATCATATTTATCTCGATGCATCATTTCGGGTGCCATCCAAAATGGGTGGCCAACTATTGTATAACGTTTACGACGATCACGACGACGATTTAATTTCTGAATTTGTTTATCATTAAATGACTCTTCATGATTGTTATGATTATTATTGTTGATTGATTGTTTATTATCATCATTATTATTATTGATGATTTGTTTATCATCATTCGAACAGGTTATTTTTGAAAGACCAAAATCAGCCACAACAACTGTACCATCTTCACGTACAAGACAATTCTGTGAATTCAGATCACGATGTATCAGATTCATTGAATGTAAATAATTAACACCGGAAGCAATATCTCGGGCCCAACCAATTCGTTCGGGCCAATAAATGGAACGTTTTTCGTCCTGAATCAATTGTCGTAATGTTCCTCCGGTTATATATTCAGTTATGAGATTCAATTTTTTTCCACGATATAAAATCCCGATAAAATGCAGAACATTTTTATGATTCAATGATTTGAGGATAGAAACTTCACGAACAAAATTTGTTTCAGCTTCACGATCATTATGATACAATTCTTTGATGACCATCTTTTCCTTAGTAACTTTGTCGGTCACTTCAAATACTTCACCATAGAAACCTTTGCCAAGTAATGCTCCTTTGACTAGATCAGATGCACGAAATATACGATAACTTTTTGGCTCAACACGAAATGACTTAGTACGGGATAATGGATTATTCAATCGAGATGCTAATGTCAAACCATTTCGAGATGATGATGATGATGTAAAATATGAATGATGTTGTTGTTGCTGATTATTTTTGCTCGAATAAGGATTCGGAATTGTTGGCAAATTATCACATGTATCGTTGCCTATGACACCACCACCAACACTGGTATTATTTCCATTAGTATTTTTACCACTATCCGAATTCAAACTAATCGCTTCAAGTAAGCGTGATAATGATGATGATCGTTCGCGATTACGATATCGTTTATCAGATGATCTACTATTAGAATGGCCTAATAATAAACATTTTTGTTAGAAATTTCAATTTTGAATGTGATAATCACTTACCTGATGTAAATTTAGATTTATTATTTGAAATTTCATTTGAATTGGAATTGCAATCAATAGCAGAAACATTAACAGTACCGTCTAGCAAATTTGAATGTTGATGACATAAACTTTTTGGCCTATCCGATGTCATATAATTGGTTGATTTATTATTGTCATTGTCATTGTTTTGATTGAATGACATGACATGATGATGATTATTGTTTGTTGTTGTTGACAAATTGACAACTCGTTTGCTCTGATTATTATCATCAAAGTCAATGACACCGTTTGTCGTGTTGTTAGTGTTAGTTGTTGTCTGGTCTGTAACAGAATTATATTCCAATCTTGATGGTGATGGTGTTTTCTCTTCAGCCAATGAATTTCGTATCTTTTTATCATGATTAGGATTATGTTCAACATAAAGTTGAATAATTTGATTGCAATATAGATCAAACAGATTTTTAATATCTTCAAGTGTCGTACTATCACCAAGAAAGCTGTCATTTATTTTTAAAATTCGATCAGCAATATGAAATAGATGATTATCATCATAATTAACATCTATTTCAGATATGGCTACCATTGAATCACTTTTTTCGCGAATTTCTAAAAAAATAAAGTTATAGCTAATATCCCATTATAAATATGAAAATACCGTTTGTTAAAGTAGAATGATGACCAATATAATGCAATATATGATGACTATGATGGCCATTTTGTTGTTGTTGATGGTGCTGTTGTTGGCAATCTTTGAACGCCAAACGAATACGACGTTTTCGACCATTAAACAATGGTGGAATATCAATAATTTGAATCACATTATTAGTATCATGTTTTAAATGAATTTCTCCATTATCCTCATCGTTTGTTAACGGTCTATTGACAATAGGATGATCGAATGATGTTTGCTTTTGAAAACAATTATTGCAAAATAATTGTCTACAATCAACATATGAATATGACTCATCATCACCAATAATCGATTGACAACAATCACATTTAAAACATTCTGGGTGAAATTTATATTCACCACCGTTCATAACCATAACCGGGCCGGTCATAAAATGATTACAGTGACGACAACGTTCGCCAAATTTATCATAATAATCTTCCGCACAATATAGGACGCCATCTTTCTCAAAATCCCAAGCAATCAATGATTGTTGACAAATATTACAACTAAAATAACAACAAATTCTATTTAAAAAAACTAATGCACAAATCAAAAAATATTTACCGAAAACATCGTAGATGACAAAATTTTTTCATACGATTCGCACTAATTGCTTCGACAATTTGATCATCATCATCAATATTTTCATTACAATTTGAGCATTTCATCGTGGTAATTTGTGGAAAAAATGTTTCACAACAAAAAATGGAATAAACACACTGCCAATGAAAATCAAAGATAATATGAACAAAAATTGATTTGGAAGAATGACATTTTTGTTTATGGAATCAATTCGTTTGGAATGGATCCGAAATGACGAACGAATCGATGATAATGATCAAATGGAATGATGTTTTGGTTTTGACTGAATGAGAGAAACAAAATTATTCATTCATTAATGACTACTGTCATATGAATTTTGGATATTTTATCAAGCAAAATTAATTCAAAAATTTAAAAATGCTGTTATCAATGATTAACACATTTTTGTTGTGGTTATGTTGATTATAAACAAAATTTTAATCGCTCAGCCGCATCAAATCAAATCAAATTGAAAAAAAGATATCGTCATCAACACACTATTCACAATGATGTTACAAACATTTTGTATATTTGATGTTTGGTGTGTTTATGATCATCAGATTTAGCCAGACATAGTCGTGGCAAATAATGTTGGCTGCTGGGTGGCTCAAAGACTTGTTTTTTTCATTGATACTACCACCACCACCAAAAAATATGATCACCACTACCACGAATGACGACAACTGCCATTACCATTATCATCAACAACATTATCCAAAAAATCATAACATAAAATATTTACACAAATAAACAAACCTGGAATGTCTCTCTTTCAATATTTTGTTATCGAATCAAGCAGTTTTTACCTTTTTTTGCATTCGAAGTCGATGATATAATCTCGCTGGGTTTTTCTCTGTTGTTGTTGACAGAAATTCTTTTCGAGTTTCGAGTTGACCAGAGATCAGATCAGCCAAAAAGTCAGAGTTCATGAACCTGATTTGTTTTCTGTTGCAAACGATAGATGGCAGGCCGATCCTTCCTCAATTTTTTCAGTGAAAATGAAAAAAAAATCACAACAAATTGGGAGGATATACACAATTGAGATTTGTTTGGGATAAAAAAACATTTTGCAAATGAGAAAATCTATTTTGCTCAATTTCAAAAGAAAAAAAATCCAAAATAACGCAATACAATTGTCGTCTCTCTTTTGTTTCTGTTGTTGTCTCTCACTTTTCGAAATATTTTGTTTGGAAAAAACAAAACAAAACTCGATTTGATGACGCGTTCAGTATTATATTTTTCCACAGCAAACAGATCAAATTGATTGAAAAAGTCTCATCACTAATTTTGCATATGCAAAATGGGCTCAAATCTATGTGAATATATTCAAGACAGGATTAATATTCAATATTTAATACGACAATTATTACGAATGGCTAATGATCAAACTGATTGTTCAGCTGAGGACTGTATGGATGATAATATTAATAACAGTATTGATAATAATTTACAACAAGTTGATCATGGTATCGGTTCGACAACATTAACATTTGGTTATCTATTATTTGCCTTTCTATTCATATGGATGATATTACCACCATTGGATAATAACATACCATTACAACCACGACAACAACCAACTAATGGTAATCAACAATCCACTAAATTCACTGAAAATAACCATCATGATGATGATGATCATAATGATCCAGGTTTTACAACTTGATTACATTTTTAATTTAAATTCATTTTTATAAAATTGATAATTGTTTTCTTTTGTTTTTGTCTTATAAAATGTATATGTTATGGAAATTTTTCGAAATAATGAAATAATCAAATCATAAAATCCTATATTACATTATTACATTAATCATTTTTTAAAACGTTTCCTTACTTTATCGATAATACTTTTTATTTTACCCTGATATGCACCAGTTGAATTGGGTAAATTTTCAAAATGCAATAATTCACCCATTCCGATTGACCATTTTTCTAATGCGGGTAATTTTGGCCGTACTGTTTGCGGTACAGGTGTTCCATATGAAACTATTTTCATTTTCTTTTCATTAGCAGCTGTTATTGGTGTTGTTGATGTATTATTACTGCTGCTACTGCTACTGCTATTGGTATCTTTTCCCATCAAATCTTCAGATTGATTAATACAATTGATTTGTTCATCTTTTTCTTCATTATCATTTTCAGATTTTATCAGTATTTCTTCATTTTCTGGCTGAATGTTTTTATTATCTTGGTGGTTGTTTGTAGCATCTTTGGAATGTTGATCATCGCCAGGATTAGTATTCGAATCATCATCAGTAGTAGTAGTAGCAGTTGAATTAGAATCATTATCATTATTCAGTTTTGTTCGTTTATATGGTACAGGTTCAATAAATTGCATTTGTTCAGCAGCAACATTAAGATGTTGCTTTGGTTGAAATGGAGGCATTCCAAGAATAACCCAATCCTTATTGTTTTTAAAAAAGAAAAAAGATTTGAAAAACCAAATTCCAAAAACGCCAATCCCACTCAACAACACTTACATCGTGAACATTTTTCGGTACAGGTGCATTGAAACCTGGATATTCAATCAATATGTCTTTATTATATTTCAGATGATCATCAAGTTCACCATCTTCACCGTTAGCCAATGAACTTGATGGTTTATCTGATTTTGTGGTTGTATTATCAATCACAGCCAATGTTTTTGATTGAGCAGTTTGCAACCAAACAGGTGGATAGCCTAATATTCTCATACGATAAATCCAAAATGGCAACATATCATTTTCAAGGCCTAATGCTTGACGAAGATTTGAACTTTGAAAATAAAATTAAAATCACATTCAACAAAAACAAAACATTCAATCAATACCTTAATTTTCCAGGAGCATATTTTTCTTCATTTAAATCGGAAAAATAACGTTTACTATCAACAAAAAAGGGATAATTAAATGGATTCTAGATGAACAGAATGCAGAACTTACTTCCTTCTTGAAGACATTTTTAGATTATTTTTTTTAATTCATAAAAATCGTTAAAAATATCAACATTTTATTCAAACAGAAAAACAACAACAATATTTTCCAATGTTCGGCAACTATATCGACCCAAATTGAACAACATCATTTAATTGTTTCGAAAATAATTCTAAATTAATAAATATTTACAAAATTTTCAAAATTTAACTTGATAATTGATTTGCAAAACAAATGATGGAAATTATTAAAAAGTATCATATATTTTGTAAATTGTTTTTGAAAAATTATCAAAAATTTAATCATCTTAAAAATCAATTCGTAACATCGTTGATGAACGGCCATACCTGTCAATTGTATAATCCGGCTTGGTTTTTTTTCTTGTTTGTTTCACATTGATTTGTTGGCATGCTTGCCTACAAGCTCATTTTAACAAAAAAAAGCTTCGTTTTTCCAATTGAGAAATCCATCAAAATTGTTTGATAATTATTGATTTAATTTTTGTTTCTTATTAATCACCAATTATGAGTGGAAAGTTTTTCAAACATCTCTCGGATACTGAATCCGAAACTGAAGAATCTGAAGAAGAAGTATTAGCACCGACAAGGGCGGCACAAGCGTGAGTTTTTAAACTTGATGAGTTTTAAATATAATACCCAATTGCTTTTGTTTTTGTTGTTGAATCAAATAGGAATTATTCATTCAGCGATGAAGATGATGATGTAAAACGTGTAGTAAGAAGTGCTAAGGAAAAACATTATGAAGAATTGAATAAAACAATAAAATTGATACGAAATCATAAAAAAATTAAAGATGTAGCCAAATTATTGAGCGGATTCGAAGATCTAATCAAAGCTTATCAAAAAGCAAAATCATCGGTTATTGATAAAGAAGAAGGTGGTAAAGTACCTAAATTTTATATAAAATGTCTGGTTGAATTGGACGATTTTGTGCAGGAAAATTGGGAAGATCGAAAGAATATGAATAAAAATAATTCAAAATCATTAACAACATTAAGACAAAAATTGAGAAAATATAATAAAGAATTCGAACAAGAAATTGCCGATTATCGTGAAAATCCACAAGGTGATTATGAAGGAAAAGAATTGGATGATGAAAGTGAATCAGATGATGATGATGCCAGTTCGCTTGATGAACCAAAAGCTAAAGCTACTGACTTTGAACGACAAAAAACAATCAGTACAACATCCAAAGATGCCAGCGATGATGATGGTGTGGGTGCTGGCCAAGATGACGATGATGAAAGTGATTGGGATATGTCATCCGATGAAGATGAATCATCATCCGATGATGAAGATTATGGGGAAAATTTATTGGCCAAATTTTTGAAAAAAGATACCGATAAAGATAAAGAGATCAAAAAACGAGAAAAAAAAGTTAAAGAAATTCGTAAGAAAAAAGGTGATGATGAAGAAGGCGAATGGACAAAAGTGGAAGGTACAGCTGCACAAGAAAAACCGAAAATGTTTGCCAAAGATGCTGAAATCGATCATCAAGTCATGGGCAAAAAATTGATCGAAGTTATGGCAATGCGTGGTAAAAAACGTGTCGATCGTCTGGATCAATTGGATATGTTGAATGAATTGCTGACAATTTCACGACAAAATAATTTTGGTCCAGCATTAGAAGTGAAAATTTTACTTGGCCTACAATCAGCTTTGGCTGATTATGGTTCAGGAAATTCAATGAAATCAGAAATTTGGAAAAAATATCTGCAAAATATGGAAACAATCATGGACCTTCTGGAAAAAAATCCCGATCTAACCGTACAGGAAACTATTCAAGAAGATCAAGAATCATTCAAAGATCCACCGTATTTGGTACAAGGTTGTGTGCTAACAATGTTGGAAAAAATGGATGAGGAATTTATTCGTTTATTGCAAAATTGTGATCCACATTCACCGGATTATGTTGAAAAATTATGCGATGAAACTCGATTGATTGCTATTATTTCTAAAGTTCGTTCATATTTGGAATATAATAATCGCGGATCACCCGCCGATTTATGTCGAATTTATATGCTCACTATTGATTTTCTTTACTATAAATTTGATGAAAAAATCATCATCAATTCGGAAAATGATCAGAAGAAAATTACATCCAAAATCGTTCGCCATCCCAAATTGATTATCAGTGCAACTGAAAGCTCCAAGCAACAACAACAACAATCATCATCAGATAATAATGAAGTACTTTTGAACAGTCAACAATTAATAGATCGTCTTTGCAAATATATTTATGTTAATGATGAAACAGGTCGTTTTAGCAAAATGGCTGCCCTATCACAAGTTTATCATTATGCATTACATGATCGTTGGTATGAAGCACGTGACCTTATGATTATGACCGGTTTACCGACAAGTATTCTTAGCCATAAATCCGATATTCAGCTGCAAATTCTTTATAATCGTTCATTAGTTCAACTCGGTTTATGTGCATTTCGTCATGGTTTTATTTTCGATGCTCATTCCTCATTGTTGGATATTCTTTATAAAGGTCGTGTGCGGGAATTGTTGGGTCAAGGTTCGAGCAGTAAGTTTCAATCATGAATCTATTGATAATAATTTTATTTGATTAAACTTTTATCTCTCAATCTAGGATCGAATATGAAAGCCGTAGAACGTTCACCGGAACAAGCCAAATTGGAAAAACGTTGTCAGATACCATTTCATAAGCATATAAATTTGGATCTAATCGAATGTGTATATCTTGTGTCGTCGATGTTGTTGGAAATTCCCGAAGTTGCTTCAAATGAATTTAGTGTACGAAAAAAATTGATCAGTCGTTCGTTTTTCAATCAACTTCGAAAGAATGAAGAACAACCATTGGTTGGTGTGCCGGAAGCAATGCGTGAACATGTAGTGGCTGCATCAAAAGCTATGCGTATCGGTAATTGGAAACAATGTCAGGATTATATCATCAATGAAAAAATGAATGCCCGTGTTTGGAATTTTTTCTACAATGCCGATAAAGTACGAACAATGTTGACCCAAAAGATTCGTGAAGAATCCTTGCGTACATATTTGTTTACCTATAGTTTTGTTTATGATTCGATTTCTATCGATACATTGGCCCAGATGTTTGATTTGGAATCGAATATTGTTCATAGTATCATAAGCAAAATGATTATCAATGAAGAATTGATGGCATCATTGGATGAACCAACACGTACCGTTGTTATGCATCGCACTGAACCATCAAGGATTCAAAGTTTAGCCCTACAATTGGCCGATAAAGTTAATACATTATTGGATTATAATGAACGATTATTAGAATTGAAATTAGTACCCATGGGACATTTTAGTCAAGGTCAAAGATTTGATCGTAATTATCAGAATCGCCAAGGTAATCGTCAAGGACAAAACCGACAGAATAGACAAAATTATGATCGACAACATTATCGTGGTGATCAAAATCGTGGTAATCGAGGAAATCGTGGTAACCGTGGTGGCAATCGTGGTGGGGACCGAGGTGATCGGGGTGGTGATCGAGGTGACCGTGGTGGTGATCGTGGCGGTGACCGTGGTGGTGATCGTAGAGAAAAACGAACCGACAGACAAGAAAGTCGTGAATAAAAGGAATTTTTTCTCTCAATCTTTTTGCACACACAAAAACTATTCATATTATTTGTAACAGAAATCAGAAAAAAACATAAAAAATATTTTTTTTAATTTTTT
>ERZ500997.124-NODE-124-length-20818-cov-10.412802_pt1 | contig 20818 bp, 18 predicted proteins | sample MGYA00248826_ERZ500997 | MGnify/ENA primary metagenome ERZ500997 (study PRJEB25958, sample SAMN03398524) | human skin metagenome | study: EMG produced TPA metagenomics assembly of the Human Skin Microbiome Metagenome (human skin metagenome) data set.
AAATAACTTTATTAATTCATTCTGGCCTGATATACAATAATTTACCTATCTTATTATCATGATCTTTTTATAGCAAATCGGATAAAAACAGCCCGTCTATATAAGAACAGAAAATAATGAATTTCAGTTATTTTTCACTAACATTCAGCTCAGACAAGAATCATGATCAATAGCAAACTGTTTAAATCGAAAAACCACACTAAATAGCAAAAGCCAATAAAACATCAGTTTCTGACATATTCGCAGAAAATAAATAAAATATAGCAAAAAACAGAGAATGTTTATTATGTCAAATAATATCTATTCTGTCCTGTTTTTTCAAAAAATTTAAAATGATAATAAGATATGTCTCTTTACCAAATAGACTCACAAAACACTAATAATGCAGGATACTACTCTTGATAAATTATTCAGTCCACGAGCTTCAAGCTAACAAACCTCATTATTCATACCATATCGATTCTATATAATAAAAAATCAGCCTGTCAAGCTATTTTAGATAATGCTTTTATTTTTTCATAGACCTGCTTCACAAATTAACTATAACCTGTACATAACTTTTTTTGCTATAAAACAGTATTGAAAAACTATTTTATGAATACAATTGTATTTTATTAGAAAGGATATGATAAAAGTTATTGTTCACTCTGCTGAAAATAACCCCTCGCTGAGGAGGGTTATGATCTTTATTTCGATTAAAGTTTGTCAAATAAATGCGAATGTCTGCTTATAAACACCGACCAGTAACATTTTATCCTATGGGGATATCTGTCAAGAACTATTCCACTGACAAATAGCTGCATTCTGGCTTGATGGTCGCAGGACGAGAAAACAACCAGTCGTCACAGAGAGAGGGCCTTTGGTTAAACGTAAATCCAGCAGGCTTAAAATGCATCATATCCATCCTTATCTCAGTTAAGCCTGACCTGCATTGTCTGTATAACAGTCAGTTAGCCTGCCATTAATACGTTTTGGGTAAAAACACGTTGACGTACCTTAGCCTTATGAGGTTAAATGCGCCCGTTGCCCGGATAGCTCAGTCGGTAGAGCAGGGGATTGAAAATCCCCGTGTCGGTGGTTCGATTCCGCCTCCGGGCACCATATAACAGAGTATACCCGTAACAAGTGAGAGGCCTGTCTTATTCCCTCCTTCTGAATTCCCAATGCAAAGAAAAGGTTACTGCTCCCTACCTTGCACCAGTGCATTGTTTTTCTGACAAGCATGACCACACACCGCGAGCTCTACCAAAACCATTCCGGCATTTCAGCGACGCTATGCATATACCTGTAGACAATGACAACATGTTTTCCGGCACCTGGCTAACCGTTTCATTGATGGCACATAACATACGATCAACCAGATTGTTGCTACAACGCTTGCGCTAATCTACTATTATCAGGATACAGCATGGTCAAATTATTTTTCGATCACTCCTTTAATTTTTGAAAATGGTATGGCGATACAGGAAAATGCCCGGTTTTAACGGGCATTAAATCTGTTTTTGCTATTTTCTCAATTGAAATCGAGCTCTCATCTTCAGCTTTTATCTTCATCACCTTCTATCTTCCGCGGGTGTTAGCTGCTTCTGTAGAATTAGTAGCAACTTTCGTAGCAGAAAGAGATCTATAACGCATGGCCCAGAAAATTCTGTGATCTATAACATATATTCATGCTTATATTATGATTTCACTCTGGCTGCTGGGCCAGGCAACTATCAGGCAGGCGTTTTTTAGCAAAAAGATTTATAACCAGATTACCGAATCACACTATCTCCCGTCCCAACACGTTAGTACTCTCACCGCTATTCCGCGCAGCATACTGATGATCTAAAATAAGCGTTGCACCATGCAGCAAAAGCTACCCGGATCATCGCCTCTCTCGTCAGGCAGACACCATTCTCTACAAGCATAATCAACCTTAAAAACAGAGTCCTGCCACAACTCCGGAGCCAAATTGACCTGAAATCTAAAGAGGCTATTATTGTTAACAATAGCTCGAGCACCTCGATCCGGAAATCCATACCCAGAGCTTGCCAGATTTTGTGCCGTATCTTTAAAATCATCCCGGCCGTGACAATCAGTACGTCTCTCCCTCACCTGGTAAAACAGTATCACCTAAATTCTCCGGTTCAACCCTGCGCAACTGAGCGCGATATCAGTCCACAAATACATGATGGCCAGCATGTACAGCAGAACCAGCCTGTTTTGCTGATCACACGTATGATTGCTCAAACACACTCTCTAAACGAAGCTATGACAATACGTATATAAATAAGAGTTTTCTATATGTGAAAAACTGATTTATGCTTGTTGGCCTGTTGCTAACAGGTGTTTCAATAAGGAGTCATAATAATGAAGCAGTTTTTTAAGTTACTTATATGTTTTCTCGTTATTATTATTATTGCGCTAACATTATGGTGGTATTTTTCTCGTGATAATCCCAATATACTGTGGCAGATCATCAGCCAGCAGTGCGTGCCTAATCAGCAAAAAAACAATGATCCAACCCCGTGTTCTAAGGTTGATTTAACTGAACGTTATGTGCTGTTTAAGGATAATAGAGGCCCTTATCATGATCTGATAATGCCTGTCGATAAAATCACCGGAATTGAAAGTCCGTTGCTTCAACAAGAGAATGTAAAACCCTATTTTTATCAAGCATGGGAAAATCGGGCTGCTCTGTCGGAAGAGTTTGGCAAACCAATCAACGATCAGTTGCTGGCATTAACGATAAATTCGAAATATGGCCGCTCTCAAAATCAGCTGCACATCCATCTGGCCTGCCTGAACCCAAAAGTTTATAAGACACTACAAAAAGAGATGAGTCAGATTGATCAAACATGGAAACCTTTAAGTGAAAATCTGGTAGGGCATCAGTATCTGGCCAGAAAATTAGCCGGTACTGACTTAAGGAAAGAGGATCCATTCAAGTTATTACAACGCTATGCTGATAAGCAAGGGAATAGTATTGGAACTTATGGTCTCGCGCTGGTAGTCAACCCTGCGGGCGAAATGATTTTGTTAGCCAATCATTTGAAAATTATTGATATGAACCTGGCTTCTGCCGGCGAACTTCAGGATTATCGATGTGCGGTAGCAGATAACTGATTTATCCATCTAAATACTCCTGCTACATTCAGGAAGGGTGAATACAACTTACTGTAAACGCTGACTTCCTGAATGTCTTAGTCCGAAAAATATTCCTTTCGCAACGAAATATTAATCCACAACTACATAGTTGAGGATTAATATTAGTCAGCAATTTTCATAATAAAACCATAGCATTATAAAATAGTGAAGGATAAGGTTATAACAACCATTCATAGTATAGAAACAGTTTCTATGCCATAGATCTATTAATGAATTATTCTTAATATTATTGATTTTATTATCTATAATACAATGCCTTATGCACTTCCATATAAATTAATGATAGCATATAAAAAATATGACGATCTAAAAATAAGATGGATTTCTTTATAACATACTTATCTCTTGAAAATAATTATCGAAATATTCCTGTGCCAGCTAATTATCATCTATACCTCCTTTGATAACATTTTTGCGATTTTATCTTATCATTAAGCTAATCTCTGCTACGTCTCATTACAATTGCAGAAAATCCATTTCTGATTATTCTCGGATAATTTTGTACATCATAAATGGATGAGAAGAAAATAATCACAATCCACTAATGTTCAACGCTTAGTCAATATACTTCACTTTTCAATTTCATTACTGCTTCCTGTCATGTTTAACTAAAACCGTATGATGATAAGTTGTGCTAGTCATATGATACGATTTTTATTTATCCTCGGTTAATTTACAGCAATCAGTCAAGGAACAATATGAAAAAGAATACTCAAATATATAGCGGATTTCCTGAAATGATGACCACTGTTTTTGATCTGTTTTCTGATCCCATTGTAATAGCAAGTCTGGATTCGAGAATTGTTTATGCAAATATGTCTCATGCCAAACTTTCAAGCCTCAAAAAATCTGAAGAATTAATAGGAAGATATTATGAAGAAGTTCAGTGCCCTCTTTACCAGAACGAACAGGCAGTGCAGCAGTGGAAAAATCAAGATAAACATATGATTAATAATCCACTTAAAGAGCTCAGGATGCTTGAAATTCATCCGGAAGGAGCATCCTACCCTTTTATTAACAGAAAACTTCCTCTTTATAATGAAAATAAAGAACTTGTGGGAATACTTAACCATGTTAAATTTTTAGAAATTTACAGCCCGAATGACTTCATCAAGGGAAAACTCCCCGGCTCGTTGTTACTAAATAGGCCAGATGACTTTTTTACAGAAAAAGAATGTGAGGTGATCTTTCTGAAATTGCAGGGAATGACCAGTAAAGCTATTGCCAGCATTATTCACCGTTCTCCCCGCACGGTGGAAAATATGATACAGCGTTTATATGAAAAATCTGGCGTCTGCCATGCCACAGATTTTGTTGAATTCTGCGAAAAGCGCAATCTGCATCGTTATCTTCCCCTCCGGTTTATCGAGCCAATGCGTTTCTCATATGATTCTGATTACACAGAAATATAAAACCACTCCTTCGTTCATAAAAAATCAGTAGTTATGAGTCCGAAATTGTGATTGAGTCCTGCCTGAACAGACCACTGACTGACCTGGACAGCAGTGGCCCGGTTCATCCATCGCACCCCCTCCCAGGGCCTTCATCCGGCTGATTTGCCCAGTCAGACAGATAGACAGTAAGAACAGGTAATGTACACCATTTGTGCTATTCCCCAGTTGTTAACATATGTGTAAGAATATTCATCTTTATTTGATAATAATAATATTTATCAAAATAATTATTAGTCTTAATTGGATATTATCCAGGGGATATGGAATGCGATATACAAAAATGGTCAACGCGCTGGCTCTGATTCTGGTCAATAGTTCTGCTATGGCAACAGAAGGTACTATAGTGGTAACTGGCAATATTCTTGGTGACTCACGGGCAGATCAGGTAAAAACATGGGCAGGCAACCGCACAGTCATCACTAATAAACAACTGGAAAACGGAGCAAACCGCACGCTGGATGATGCACTCACGCGTGTGCCGGGGGTCAAAATCCAGGATGAAACTGGGACAGGCATACTCCCTCAAATTGCGATACGCGGGTTGAATGATAGCCGCAGCGGCCGGGTGCAAATTTTAGAAGATGGTATCCCACTAGCGCTGGCGCCTTATGGCCAGGAGGGAATGTCCTTGTTTCCGGTCACCTTCGACACAATTGAACGAATCGATGTGGTACGTGGGGGGGCGACCGTTCAGTACGGCCCGAACAATGTCGGTGGAGTGATTAACCTCATTAGCAGACCTATTCCAGTAGAATGGCAGAATGTCATCTCGCAGCGTACTACTTTCTATGGCCACGGACGTAATTTATGGGATACCTACCTGCGCAGCGGGGGAATGCTAAACGATGACTTTGGCCTGCAAATCGAAGCCAATCAGGTAAAAGGTAACTCTTTTCGTGAGCACAGCGCGACTAAAGTTGAAAATCTACGAGTGCGTGGATTATGGAATATTAACCGGGACACCACACTAAATCTGTCGTATCAATACTACGATGCCCATGCCGATCTTGCCGGTGCGCTCTCTGCTGCCGATTATCGCCATAATCGGCGCCAGAGCACCCGCCCCTGGGACAATTATGACGGCCGGACTAAACGATACAGCGCAGTTTATAACCAGTTACTGGATCCGCTAGGTTTTATTGATTCTGCAGAATTTAACTGGACCTTCTTCGGTAGCCAGTCCGATCGTGACTTCCATTTTGGGATGAGTAAGGTGCCAACACAGCAATGGAATCCAGCAGTGCCAGCTGATGTTGTCCGCAACTCTCCGCGTCATTTCGATGTCTGGGGTACAGAACCGCGTCTGAGCCTGGATATTAACGGAGACAATGCAAATCAGCAGTGGATCCTCGGGGCTCGTTTTATCAGCGAAAAAATTGGCTACCAGGTTCGCGAAAAGACACTTACAACTGGCAATACTACACTCGTAAGCAACTATGGTTTTGATGATAAAGCCTGGGCTGGCTATGTCAGCAACGCGATAAAGCTGCTGGATGACAAACTGATCATCACGCCAGGCGTCCGCTATGAACATGTCAGCGAGAAATACCGGGATAAAAAAAGTGATACCAGATATTCAGCACCAGATAACCAGTGGCTGCCAAGCCTGACAGTCGGTTATCAACTGACGCCAGAATGGTTCCTTTATGCTAATACTCAGAAAAGCCTGCGCCCCGCACAGGTGACCCAGATTGTTAAAGGTGGTGATGTCACCTCCGAACTGGCCTGGAACTACGAAAGTGGCGTGCGCTATACTCCGACAAAAAATGTCAGCCTCAATATTGGATGGTACCGTATCGATTATAAAGATCGCATCGAATACAACAACGTTGCAGATATCTTCCAGAATATTGGTAAAACCCTCCATCAGGGTATAGAAGCGGAAGCGTTCTGGAGCCCTGAGGCAATAGAGGGGCTCACACTACATGCGGGCTATGCTTACCTGGACGCCGAACAGCGTAGTGGTGTGAATCAGGGTAAGCGGGTCCCCTACTCTTCCCGCAATCAGATTACACTGGACGGCAGCTATCAGTGGCGTGGCACCACCTTTACCCTTGCAAGCTATTACCTCAGCAAATCTTTCTCAGATGTCGCCAATACTGTAGAAGAAGATAGTACCGGTTCTAAAGGCCAGATACCCTCCTACTGGGTATGGAATGCCGAGGTGAGACGTGATTTGTATAAGTCGGGCAAGAACGTGCTGAACGGTTATATAATAGTCAACAATCTGTTTAACCGGGATTACTGGTTCAGGGGAATTGATACCAGCCCGTGGGGACGCCAGCCCGCCCCGGGACGGTCGATGACCGCCGGTGTGAAATATACATTCTGACATCATTAGTATAAACATAGATAAGCCCGTGGTAGCACCACGGGCTTATGGTTATTCAGGTTGCAGCGGAAACAAGCCACGGTATGGAATACCCGTAAAATCCTGATACATGGCCTTCAGATCTGACACGGGGTCAATATCGGCAAACAGCTCCGGATAAAACAACTTAGCCATCGCCTCAAGTGCTATGACATTGAAGGGGCTGTCATAGAATTGGTGATAAATAGCCATTACCTTCTTCTCTCTGACAGACGCTAGTGCAGAGATACCATTACGCGAAAGAAGACGTTGCAGCCGATGCATTGCTGTCGCTCTGTCGGCATCGTAGCCCGGTGGCACCGCTAGTGAAGTACTGCTCCACTCTCCCCAGTTGGCGCCACTCAGCAGGTAATAATCTGGCTGGCGGGAGAGCAATAGTTCCGCACTAACATCACCACCATGAGGGGGAACAATACCAGCCATCATATTTTCCCCGCCAGCGGCAGAAATAAACTGTCCGAAACTGTCACGCCCAAAGACCGCGCAGCAGGTGTCCCCGGTCATCCCAGCGTGATTCTCAAATACGACCCCGGGTTTCGCAGACGCTGGAATATCTTTGACGCGCTGCTCTACTCTTTGCAGTAGAAAGTGCCAGCGTGCAAGGAAACGGTCTGCATTCTTACGCTGGCCTGTGACCTCTGCCAGTAGTCGTATACTGGCAGGTGTATTAACAAGTGGTTTCTGGCGTAAGTCGACAAATATGACCGGAATATGGCTCTTCTCAAGTAACCCGAGACTGCCGCTGTCACGCAGTTTAGTCAGAATTCCGATATCAAACACGATTAAATCAGGCCTCATCGATAGCGCATTCTCAACACTAAAATCGCTGCGATAAGGATTAGCAAACACCGGTATCTGTTTTAGTTGCGGATAGTACTGTGCAAAATAGCGCCCCATATCCGGGGCGCGAGTCTGTAACGAATCATCCCACACAACAATGCCTTTTAAGGGATCTTGTGGATGGAGCAAACTCATCACCAATAACATCCTGCTATCTGCCAGAATGATGCGGGACACTGGTGCATTAACCGTTACCTGACGACCAGCAAGGTCTGTCACCGTGACCGCAGATGCCTGTACATGGAAAGTGGCCAGTAATACGAAAAAAAACAGACATAACATACGATTCATAAACAACATCACTTTTAAGTAAATCAGATTAAAAGGTAGTGAGCCCCAACGGCACTAATGCATCGATAATACTGCCTGTTGACAGACGCCAGCCCAGACAACTAACTCAACCAGAACATTTCCGACGGTGCATGCATCAAAAAATTCTGATGAGAAATATTCCATGCGTAAGCACCAGCAAGGCTAAATACCAGCCAGTCACCAATGGCCAGTTCCTCAATCGGCTGCTGCCTGGCTAGTATATCTTTCGGGGTACAGAGCTGCCCCGCTAAGGTCACTAACTGATTTTCAATGACAGCAGGCTGCCCTCCGCGACGTAAAACCCGAAATGGATGGCTGTGCCCCTGTGCAGCAGGGGTCCGAAAATGATGGGTTCCGCCATAACCTATGGCAAACCATTCACCAAAATTACGCTTAATATCGATTACTTCCATAACATAATAACCACAACCCGCACTAATATAGCGTCCACACTCAAATCTCAAAATCAGCCCCTTTGCGCAATACTCATCAGTAACGGGCCGAAGCCTGCGGCAAAAGGTATCCCAGTCAAAGTGGCGGCGGGGATCGGAATAGTTAATACCCATACCACCACCAACATTGATCATTTTTACCTGAATACGAAACGTTTCACACCAGTGAGTCACCTGCTGCAAACAGTGGTGAATCAGGGTCAGATGACTCTGCACATTAATCTGATGTGACATAAGATGAAAATGAAAGCCCTGCAAACGCAGCCAGTTACTGATGCGAATTTTCGCAATCGCCTGGGGTAATTCAGCAACATCCAGCCCAAAAGGTGTCGGATTACCACCCATCATAAGCCGGGTCTGCTCAACTCCAGCAACAGCAATATTCATCCTCAACAGAATATTGACAGGGCACTGTTGCCGGGCGCAGATCTCCTCCAGCCGTTGCAGCTCTGTCAGACTCTCCACATGAATGGCATCAACTCTCATATCGACAGCCATACTCAGTTCTTTTGGCAGTTTCCCCGGCCCACCAAATATCAGCGGACGCCCCGGGACCTGCTCATGCAGCCAGCTGAGTTCACCGCCAGAAGCGGCTTCAAAACCATCCACCCACGGTGACAATGTGTGTAATATTTCAGCTGCCGGATTGGCTTTAGTAGCATAAAATAACTGGCATTGCGGCGGGAGTACTGCGCGCATACCAGCAATGTGCTGACACAGCTCAGATAACTCATAAAGGTATCCACAAAACGGTTCGGCACGTTCTCTCTGTAACTGGCACAACGCATTATAAATGAGTGGAGTCATGCCGGGTCCCTCAGTGGATGAGAGATATACGTATAACTGGCCTGCCTGTCGGCATCTTTTAACAGACGTGTGCGCAGGTTATTTTTCGAGGGAAGCGGTTCACCTTTAAGAATTGCCGAAACTTCAGGCTGCTGCTGCCAGCGAACCAGGCGTTGTGAAAGCACTCTCCAGAGCTGCTGTTCTATTTTTCTGTCACCATCCGCCAAATAAAAAATAGCCTCAGAAAGATTGTTAACCAGCAGGCAATAAGCTATCCGCTGCCAGCCCTGCGACCGTGAATACCAGACAGACTCCTTCGCTCTTTGCGACATATCGCTTAAGGATGCGGATGGCCAGCGTTCAGACAGCAACTTGGTCCCCTCAAGGTCTCGTATCCATATCCGCACGGGAAGATTTTCCTGCATACCAATGAGGATATTCTGTAAATGTGGCTCAAAAACAATACCTTCTGTGAAAAATGCCTCGAGCACACTAGGCAACAACAGATCAAGATAAGCAGTAAACCAGAGATGGCAGGCTTCACCGTGCGCCAGCTGACGGGCATGAGCAAGATGGGAAATGACTAACTGAATTGAGCATTCTTCCAGTCGTCCCCACGAGAATAAGGCAGCTGCCAACTCAATCTGATAGTCCGCCAACGTGCCAAAGGGAAAATTAGTGCGGTAAAGAATGCCAAAACACTCCTGTAAGTGCCTGACCTCCCCTGTAGTAGCACCCTCAACAGCACTGAAATCAAGGCTGGTGGCTGCCGGTTCTCTCATTATGCTAAAACCAGGCGTTATCACTTCCAGGCGGCTAAACGCATCGTTTAACAGCCGGTTAAGCGCCACAGCACTTTCCAGTTCATACCAGGAATTTTTCCGGACGCAGTTAGTTAACCTGACGTGAATAGAGCACTTTAAAAACCACGGCAGTTCCGGCAGGTAGAATGTTCTTACCGACGATGTAGGGAAAAATTGTGGCCCTCGTGGCCCGAGCGGCGTTATGAGTCCCTGACGTTGTGCCTGCCGATAAAGGGGGGACGCAACAATATGCGGTACCTCCCAAGGATGGCAGGGATAACTATGGTTGTTCCCGGACAGCGCGGAGAGCATTCTGACCACCCGAAAATCGCCCTGCCACTGTAACAACGAAGCATCTATGCGGAACCAGTAAAGAGGAAAGCTCGCTCCGGTTTCCGGTGAACACGCCAGTAAAGCCTTCCGCGCCACACCGCTGCGACTCTTAGGAGTAGGATGAAAAGGATGCCCCCAGAATAAACTTTGTTCGCTGCGAATAAAATTATCTGGCCGGGGCGGGGGAATGTTTTCAAAAAACATCTGGGTTACCTGGATGCTGTTTTCAGTCTGCTCTGACAATTCAGGATTGATCGGCTGCTGTAACTGCGCGGCCATTTCCTGATGTAACAACGCAATAGAATCCATGGCTGAAAGAATGCGCCAAGGCTTTGCATACTCTTTAATAAAAACCGCGCTGTTAAAACGACAACGGTCAAGCAAACTGCGGCGATCAGCACGTATTGCCATGAGCCGCTCACTGGCGCTCAAAACAATAGTAATAACTTCACCGCTGAGAAATTCAGTTAATAACGCCTGCGGAACATTTCCTTCAGTACGGATCGCGATTTGTCTGGCAGGACGGGCAAATTCACGAATGTAACAATTTAGTAATGCAGTCAGAGTAGCAAATTCGGCAGCATCTCTGAGGGGGTCAGAAGATGTGTTAGCAGGTCTGACGACAGACTGGGTTTTCATGCATTCATTCCTTTAACGGTTACACGGCAGGGTAGCAGCGGCCTCCGGAAAGTGGCTGGTGGATGCGGAGGCTGTGCAGGAGCACATTACAGCGTCTTCACACAAAAAATTCGGGCCACTTAGACCATAGTATTTATTGATGTCTGCTACACCTGTTGTTGATTTGTTCATCAGACTGCCGCTTAAAAGCAGATACTTCACAGGCTGTAGTGGCGCCTCAAATAGCATCTGACGGGCAAACGAGGTATCGGTACCCCGTTTATCCAGATTATCCAGCGTGCAGCACAGCGAATAGCGCACTATTTCATAAGCCTCCGCCCGATTCAGTAGTCCGCGTTCCGCCAGATTTTCCAGTAGTGCAGCAATATCAAGCTGCAGCGTGATGGTGATAAACATCTGAGCCAGAGCGACATCATCTTCAGCCAGAATTCGTTTGTCCTTAATTTCCCAAACTCCGGGGAGCAGATCTGGCCGGGCCGAACCAAAGCGCGATATCAACAGTCGCGCCGCATCATTATCTTTCATAACCAGCGACGGAGGCTGGCCTGGCGTAAAACTGATAATCGCATTTTGCTGATTAGACTCCAGCGCTGCCACAGGAGCAAGGGTCTCTTCGGCAACAGCCTGTGGATAACGGCGAACCAGAAAAGCGAGCTGCCTCTCCTCTCCTACATGGCCAAAATAAGCTTCATTAACATGACGGTAGCGCTGATTAAGCAAGGGATCACACTCTGCCAGTTGCGGAAGAATGTCTGCAAACCACTGGCCATCGTACAGAGTGGACGCCTTGATAAGACGAATATTTTTCTGGCCCAGGGTACGCATTGCCAGCGGGACTTTAATGTGATCTTCAGGCCAGTCTGCCAGTTGCACTGTCCGTACTGACAGTGTCGGGTAGACTTCAAGCCAGGCATTCGGAGCATGAATAATATCTGACGGCAGCGCGTGTAGCTGTGACCAGGTCAGAGGATGGACTGGGATAAGATGATGGCTGCTCTGCAATGTTTCCGGTAAACCCACCTGACTAAAAACTGGCCACCACTGCGGCCGTTGTTCAGGTCGTGTCAGTGTAAGCATCGTCGCAGGAACCGCCAGCCAGCGCAGCCTGAATACAGAACAAAACTCGGGAGCATAATTTTTTATCTGACTGAGATCAAAGCCAAATTTCGGCCGCGCAGTAGGGTAGAAAGGGTGGTCGAGAAAACTAGCCATCTGTTCGGCATGGCGCATACGCTCACCCCAGCTACGCAAATGCAACGGGCGTGATAAATCGTCACTCAGTAGCATAAAAGCTTGATGGCAGAGATCGCCCTGTTTACAGGCTGCATCAGCTTCCTCCTGATAACTGGCAAACCTCTGCCGGGTCTCTTCACTCTGGTCTGGCATCAGTCGCCTGAGCCACGTCGCATAACCTGTGCCCGTCTGCCAGGTATCACCGTGTAATTCCTGCCAGTGCGATGCTACAGCCCGCCATGGCTGCATATAATTGCAAGGTTCTACCTGAATCCGCAGAGGTATGTCGAGGTGCATATTATACAGCCAGCACTGACCCCTTTCATGGCGTATCTCACCACGATGTATTAGCGAGGCCACGTCCTCTCTGATACAGGCATTAATGATTCGCAGGGTAATGTACTCTTCCTGATCTGTCATACGATTTCCTGACTAAGTTGTGACAATGTCTGTTGTTCCAGTAGCGTTAACTCCTAGCGGCTATCAGCCTGGAGGCAGAGCACGCCGAGATAATCTTTATTTGAATGCGTCAGCCGGACAGTGTCGCCGGCCTGTTTCAGTGGCCGCCAGCAAACGCCTGGAGCCGGGGACGGAGCCGGCAGCTGTTGTAGAATTCCCTCTTTTTCTGCAACCACATAGTGGATCACAGCAGAGGCAGATGAAGGGAGGACCGTGGGAGCGGGCTTCCCTAAATATATCTGCAAAATTGGGGTAAACCAGCCCGATGGCAGAATGCTATCTAGCAAAAACTCCCGTCCATCACCAATGCTGCGATAATTAATTTCAACCAGTACAGGTCCTGACGGTGTGGCAATAAACTCGCTATGGCAAACACCAAATTTCACGCCAAACTCGCGTAACTGGCTGAGCGCCTGCTGCCGCCAGCGGCATGCATACTCCCCTTCCCATCTCGCCCCAGTTTCAACAAAGTGCGGGGGCTCAGAGAGTTCAACGTCAAAACCTCCAACGGCAATCAAACTGTCACCATCGCCCAGCGTTTCCAGTGTAAATAGTGGCCCTTCAATGAACTGCTCTAGCAGTAAAGTCTGACGTGAATCATATGATTTCACTATGCCAGCCAGTTGCTGTGGGTTTTCTGCCAGTCTGACATTCATTGAGGCAACCCCCTGAACGGGCTTAACAACCAGCGGCCATGGCCAGCTGGCATCCGGCAGAGAGCCGGGGAGCAATTGCCGGGACCAGACAGAGGGAAGATTTAATGTGGCAAGCCGCTGACGCATTTGCCATTTTTGTTTAGCGGCGTAACAGATTTTCCAATCTTTACCCGGCAGCCCCAGCGTTTTGGCAACAATAGCAGTTGCCGTTTGCAGGTGATCACTATTGGAGAAAATGGCAACAGGACAAATACCTTTATCCGTGAGAGTATCCAGAATTGCCATGGGGTTGAAAACATCGCATTCAATAACCGATACCTCACCTGACAAAACACGACTATGTTCCCGTTTTTGATCAGTCAATAAAACAACCGGATAGCCGAGTTGCTGAACAGCAGGAATAAACCCCTCTGTCACAGCGTGGCTGACAACATGACTGACGATAACGAATGGTGATAAATATGACATAATACATCCCTAGACGAGATTCGCCCGGTCAGCTAAGACCGGAATAAGACATGGATGACGTTTTGATATCGCCAAGCCGCTGGCGTAGCGCGCGGAACAAAAAGCCACGATCTTCGCCACACAACCAGGCGTGAATGTGCTTCCGCTGCCAGCTCTGAAGCTGTTCTTCAGTTCTGGGATTGGCGCAAAATGGAACACCGGCAATCTGGCACTGCTGTGCCACATGACAGATCTGCTGGCAAACAGTCGGGCACAGGGGGGTCGGGCCTGCACCAGCGCTGAGCGCCAGATCCAGCGCCCCTTCCAATACCATACTAACTCCCTCGACTGCGAGGATGTCGGCAATCGCCCTGACCCCTTCCGGTGTCTCGATCATAGGAACCAGCAGCAATTCCTGATTTGCCTGCGCTATATAATCGGCCAGTGGCAGAGTACCAAAACCGGTAACACTGCCGCCGGTAATGCTGCGTTTTCCTGCGGGAGGGAAACGCATCGCATCACGAACTGCCCGAACCTGATTTGCATTCTCTACCTGGGGGATCACAATACCGTGAGCACCCATATCGAGCACACGACCAATCAACTTAGGTTCGGGTGAGGGGAGGCGAACTAGCGGTGCGCACTGATACGATTGTGCAATTCCGATACAGTGCTTAAGAAGCGGTTCATCGTGAGGAAGATGCTCCATATCTAAAATGATGAAATCATAGCCTGCACAGGCTATCATCTCCACAATCCCCTGGTTAGGAGCTGAATTTAATAAACCAAAAATCGGAGTCTTTGCAGCCAAAGATGCGTGCAAATGGATGCGTGCAAATGCAGATGCAGCATAACCCACCTTACAATGAGAATAATTTTTATTTATGAATATAAATCATTCTCATTATTAAGTACAGCTAGTATCTTTTCCATTTTGTGCTTACATTCTGGTTTATCGGTAAACTGTTAAATTCTGATTATCGAATAAACCAACTAAAAATGATGGCGGAACTTTTTATGCCTGGGCGCAAAAGAAAGGCTATTAGCATAATAATCTGTAACAGGCTGGGTTAAATACGCATTAGATGCCGCTGCTATTAACAGCAGTAATACAGATAAATAACATTCCTGGATAATACGTATTTAAATATTTCTTAACTTATTACTTACTCTAAATTGATTCGAATATATTCCTCCCCTATGATTATTACCGACCCTACCTATAACCTCTTGAAAATCATGATTCTGACCTGCCAGTTGGTTGACAGATTGCCAGTCAACGCTACTTGTTCTGCCGCGATAGGATTAGGGTATGGTTGTTGGCGGGCTCATGTGAATTGAACAGGATCACATCAATCCTATGCAACGCACACAGCATCGGCAGCACTCGTTTACTAATGAGCTGCCTGTTTTCATTAATTTTACTCGCTGCCAGATAGCCCAAGTACACCCAGCTGGAATTACTGACTGCGTAAAAGAAACACTCATACAGATTGCCCTAGTTACGCTGTTTTTTAACCTTAAATGATCAGCTTCGGGTCAGACACCCGCCATTATGATGAACACAATTTTGCAATATCTGGCCTCTGTTCAACCAATGCCCCTCCCGGCGTCGACTTTGGTAACCAGCTTCTCGTATACAATCCAGTTAAATCCAAGCCACTTACCTGATACTGCCCCTTCCTGAAGCATTTTGACCGCCATAAAGTCGGCACTGGTCAGGGTGGTGTTGCTGAGTATCTGAGTAAGCATGTCGGCGTTGTAAGTGATATAAAGTTCCTCGCCGTTATGTCCATCACACTCATTGCGGCGAAACATGGCTTTAGCGGCAATCAGCTTGGTTTTAGTCATACCGGAGCCACCGGCAATAATCTTCTGCGAGGCAGGTAACGGCACGGGCGTATTAGTTCCGTTGTTTTCTGTTTTACGCCAGGCAGTGCACGATAGATGATGTCATCTTTTTTGCGGTTAGCCGCTGATATCGCAAGCTGAAGATAGGGCCCGCGAGTAGCTTGGGCAGGTCGCGCTTTTCAACTGGGGCAAACACGCCATAATCCGCCATCAGTGCCGTGCGGGTTCCGGCAGGTCCCATTTTGTATCATCAAAGCAGGTGATGATCTGATTCATCTCGATAGTACCCATGTCATTGATGGTGAATGATGCTCCTGTGATGCTGCCGCGATCATTAATGGTGCCTTGCAGGCGTGAATCTTTTTACTGGGACTGAATTTCGCAAGAATCATGAAACTGCTGAACAAATGCAGCGGTAATCATGTTTTGATTGGGTTCAAAGGACATTGCAGGTCACTCCGTGTTTCAATGCGTTGCGGGTTATCGGCTGCCCGGTCCTCGTCTGCACTTTGCGTTACGGCGCTTACGCATCGCGGGTATTGATCAGTTGCCCGGCGTCTTCGCCGGGCTGTGTTGTGTTTGATTATTGATTAAGTGACTGGACGAAATTTCGACTAAATTGCATCAAAGCTCTGCCAGTCTTTGTTTCAACAGATAGCCCTCCAGCTCCCATATTTTGTTTACTGCGTTGCGGCGTGCAACTTTGCGCCCAATCTCCTTATCAAAATCTTCCGGGCTGGCACAGGCACTCTCACCCGTTACAATAAAACCATTGTTCAGCACTAAGATGCAGATTGTCAGCACTGCAAGCGCCTTCTGTCCATCCACACTCAGTTCGTTATAATTTCTGATATCATCAGGGGGATTAATGTAACACTCCTCGGTTATAACGCTTTCTATGTAGTCGGGAGTAATGCGCAGCGCGGTTTTACCTTTGGCCTTGGGTTCCTGTTCAATTTCTATATCGCTCATGTTTATTCCTCTTAATCTACAGATATGTTGCCATAGTTTTCTGATAGAAAGATCTTACGCGCTGTTATACCTGTTGATGGTCGGCATGTTTCGGATTGATGTATGCTTCTGATTTTATTAGATTACGTATGGTCTGCTGTCCTTCTGTGTGCAGTTGCTGGTGATTCGCTGGTGTGTCTTCCTGCATTTCAGCGCCAATCTTTACCAGCATTCTAATAACCATCGGGTTGTTGCCGATCTCATCAATGCTACTAATGTCAGCCGGATCTGCCAGGCTGTTAAAAGCACAGTAAGCCGGCCCGAGATTTTTAGCAAATCCTGCTTCCGTCTTTCAGGTCTCCTGTAACTGGGCGGCGGCCTCACTGTCGGGCTGAGCCGCTCCACTTATCAGTTCAGGTATCACGTGCAGGAAGCCATGTATCGGGAGGGTTTCAGATCCCATTTTGGTGATACTCCTGAGTTCACTTTTATTGCTGTCAGCGAATCGGCAGAGTGCGGAAGATATCCGGTAAGGCTGTTTATTCTGGCTGATGAAGCTCACGATACCAGACATCGGGTATTCCGCCGCGATCTTCATACTTACCACCAGTGTAAATCACATAACAAATGGGGGCTGGGATTTGAAGTAATCCAGCGCCCTTACTGGACGAGGAACAGAAATGAATAACACAGTTGCTAACCCTTTCGGCAGAGCTGATCAGCTAGGTAACAGACGGAACAGGAATGATTGCCGTTGAACAACAGCACGCCATACAGGAAGTACAGGCGGCGATGATTATCGCCCGGAAGTTTCCCCGCGACACCATCAGAGCGGTTGAAATATCCTGAACGCCTGCACACGGCCTAGTCTGGCTGAAAATGCACTTTACCGTTTAAAGGCACTAAAGCATCAATCAAAAGCTTTTTTTGGGTAGAGAGCTAAACTCAGTGGCGGGCAGCACTGAGTGGATCGATAAACGTGTTAGTACCGTGCATACTTTTCAGGGGAAAGAAGAAGAAACATTATTATTTATTATGCCGGGGCTGTCGAAAAATAGCCTGAACGCTGCAAAATGGTCTCCCGGAACACTCAATCTGTTAAATATTGCAATTACTTTCGTCCAAAATCGGGTCTATACAATTGACTATATGGGCAGGTTGTCGCTATTTTAATATCGCAGAAGATAAGCTGGCAAAAGTAGAGCTACTGATACTGCTACGCTGCAAAAAAAACAGCCATAGCGAAAGCATGATGTTAACTACCGCTGTCATAGCATCTCCGCCCTCTGAATTAATTTTGACTCCACGGCTATCAATCACTATCTGACCAGAAATAATGGCTTTACCATTTAACATATGCCTGTAGTGTAATTTGTTTGGGTAACTAAATTTATCGACTTCATAGAAGTCAATCAGATGGCTGTAAAGACACTTCCAGTAATATATTGCTCTGTATTTACAGTAGCCGATAAAATATTATTTTAATTTGCTATTTAAAATAATCGGGCGGAATCTTTCAAGCCATTGCCGGGCAAACTGTGCATATAGCATATCCCCTAAACTACTACCTGAGAACATTTCGAATATCCTTAACTGATCTTCAATTTTGCGTTCCTGCCCAAGTTTTAGTTTTCCCTGAATTTCAATAACCTCAATTTGTACTCCCGTTATACCCTGCATCAGTTTTGCTCTGAACTCATCGGGCAGAGTTACATTGTCATTCTTAAGATCTGGCTGGAAGTAATCTAACATCTTATCCAATGATGTAACGAGTTGTTCATCAGACATTAATGAACCCCTTCCTTTAATGCTAACTGAGGCATAGTTCCATGTGGGCACCGCTGGTTTGATCACATAATTTGTTGTTGAAATTAAAGCATGAGGCCCAAGTATACTAAGAAGGCAAAGTTCATTTTCAAGTGATTTCAATTGCTTATTGGTTGAATCCAGATGAGTTTCAATAACATCATCATCTGAGAGTATAAAAGGAATATGGCTAATTTTCAGATCAGATGTAATCAGTGTTGCGAATGAATATTGCCTGATAAAATACCGACACTCCTCACCACTCATTATTTTTCCTTTAGGATTGGTTCTCTGTTTCTCCATTTTTTTCCGGCTCCATAAATTAGAGTGAATAAGAAAAATACGTAAATGTTAAAACCATCAAAAAAAGATAAAGCATCGAATGGCAATGCGGGATTAGTGCTCAGTAAAATAGGGCAGATATCATATTTTTTTACTCAGTTCATCATGTATGCATTCAATTCATTCATAAGTCAGCAATACTACTTTATTTAATAAATAAGTACGAAAATTAATGTGCCTGATTTATTCATTAACACTACTCTGCCACTACCCTTATTCCCACTGGATTATATATTAACCAGAAATAGTGTATTTTATTAATGGAATCATGGATTTTTCTCAACTCTCTGTATGTCAGTCTCTGTTACATCGATAACAGTCGGGAATCACCTGTATTAATTGAGCTGATACAGTAAGGTACGCAGTGATAATCTGCATCAGTTAGCATGATGGTTTACTACCATTTATATATCCAAAAGCGTAATTGATGCCTTATGCTTTCAGGAAAATATGTATATGACAGAATATATAAAAATATGATATTATTTGCAGTCAAATTAAGAACCATACTGTAAAAAATTACATCAGGACAGAAGCGCCTGAATTTTTAAAGGTGTAAAAACAGATATTCAAATACCTTCTGGTAACGTAACAGGGCTACTGGTTGATCGTGATATTTCCCGTTTTCCTGATACCTCTATTCCCACAAAAAATCTATATACCCCCCTGGCAGAGGGGCTATCGTCATCAGAGGAAATTTTATAGCACATTGCCGTAAATTCAGCAGGAAAACCCAAGGGGGCGATAAACATTTCGCCCTCTATCCGGTAATATACGGTTATTCAATTTTTCTTAAGCGAAACCTCGTTCAGTGCACTCCAAATCATCTGCTTATCCTTTTCATTCAAATTCCTTTGCCGGACATCCTGCATAAAGCTCTGCTGTTCAGTGCCTGATAACCTCCCTCCTGATTGTAATCTTTTGGCAACCTTTTGAAGAATTGAGTAACTTAACTGGCTGATTTTATGCCTTACCTGATCGAGAGGGCGGGGTTGCCAGCCTGGTTCTGGGGCAGAAAGCCAGTCTGCACGGTATCGATATTGAATCGCTTTAGCTGCATCCATTTGCGCCTGAACAAAATGTTTGACTGTTCTGCCTTCTATTCCCAAAGAATTCGCATCAGCCACTGCTTTTTCCAATACTTTTTTTTCTTGTGTAAGATCTTCAATAGCAAGGTGGTTTTGTGCTTTATACCCTGAAACATCTTTCATATATGACAAACGCTCATCAATCAGGTTGCCAACTGAAGGCATAACAGTTGACATTGCTGTGACCGAAAAGCCAGATAAAGCTAAAGTAAGTATCACTGAATAATGTTTTTTTCTCATAAAAGTCCTAATAGATAGGTGAATATTGCAGCAGTATCCATGTGAGTATTGTGTAATTTAATCTGTTTATAATTAACATTCAGGATGATAATGGTTTTAAATTTTTTTGCCATCCCGCTCGTCGAGCATCTGCTGTAATTCCAGAAGCTGCAGGTGATACTCAGACCCCGGCCTCGATCTTTTTATTCCGCTCGCAAACTTTCTTCTGAAAGACCAGCCCAGATTATCTTTTATGTCCGCATCTGCCCCGATGCTGATTAACAGTTTTACGTGCTCCAAGCTCGACGAATCGAGGGCATTTTTTATTAAAGTCTCTCCGAGAGAATTGGTCATATTAATATCCGCACCATAAGCGATCAGGGTCTTCAGGGTTTCGGTATTTCTGGCCCGTGTGATCCGAAAGATGATCGGTGTCCCATAAAGTTTACCCCGCGCATTGGATGAAAGGCCACCGTCAAGCATAGCCTTTAACCAGATTCCCTTATCACACATTGCCGCAAACTCTGCCGGACTGCCCGGCATACCCGGATTAGGCTGCAGCGGGTCCGCCCCTGCTCTGACCAGGTCAGTGATAATCTGCAGCCGGTGCGGCGGGTTATCGTTGT
>ERZ500997.125-NODE-125-length-20677-cov-10.641693_pt1 | contig 20677 bp, 16 predicted proteins | sample MGYA00248826_ERZ500997 | MGnify/ENA primary metagenome ERZ500997 (study PRJEB25958, sample SAMN03398524) | human skin metagenome | study: EMG produced TPA metagenomics assembly of the Human Skin Microbiome Metagenome (human skin metagenome) data set.
TCTATTTCTATTTAACTTTTTACTTCCGGATCATTTATCTTTTGATGTGAATTCAATTTTGTGTAATATCATAACATAATTATTGATGTGAATATATTGTGGATGAATGATTTTATTTTTTTATTGCTGAAAAACAAACAACAAATAAAAAGTGAAATAGAAATAGAATCCAAATGACAAATGAATTGATAATTTTATAATGACATATAAATGGTGATTTATGATTGGGTTTATATCTAAAGATTCAAAGAATGAAGAATTATCCATTATGTTTAATATTGCTAGCTAATGCTTTCATATGTTCTTCACGTCCCCAGACTGAGCAGAATATATTCGCTTCAATTTCCAATGCCTTTTCGGTGGGAATATTACAAAGTCCAGTAGCTGCAATCGATTTGATTGCACGCGATGCAAACGAACTGATTGAACCAAATTCAGTACGATACCATCGTTTGGTAGCTTCCAGTGCTTCCTCTCCTCGTATACCGGGCTCAAGCACATGTTGTACAAGGCCCGTTTCGTAAGCCGTTTGTGCATCGATCAATTTGGCTGATAACATTAATTGTAGAGCTTTACAAGAACCGACTAAACGTATCAAACGAGTGCCGCCACCAAAGCCAGGTGTAACGCCCAGCCGTGCGTGAACAAATCCGATACGAGCATCATGAACAGCGACACGAAAATCACAAGCGGTTATTATTTCGGCTCCCCCGCCTAGTGCTTTTCCTTCGATCAAAGCAACTGAAACCAAAGGGAGTCGTTCCAATCGTGTCAAATTTGAATGCATCAATCGGGAAATGAAATGGGCTCCACATTGATCGGACAAATTATTTTGACGAATAGTTTTTAGATCGGCACCCGAACAGAAAAAATTATCCGCTCCATGAACGATGATAAATTGACCCTATTGATTGAAATAAACCATATTAATATGGCTAATTTTGTTGTCAATCTTACCTTGTCCCAACGTTCTAATTGATCGAGCAAATCTGAGAATTGAGCCATCATGTAACCGGAAAAAGCATTTTTACGTTGTGGACTATTTATGCATAAGATGGCAATTCCTGATGAATCATCCATACTTAATTCTAGCCGCCCGTTACTGTTTGGGTCGCATTGCCGTAATTGTTCTCGAATATGTTCGATGCTTAAATCAGGTAATCGTGATATCATATCGTTTTCCAATGTAGACGAGTCATCAGACATTTTAATATTACTATTGTGATGGCCGTTCTTGAGTATGTGAGTACCATTGTTAATTATATTGTTATTCACGTTGGCCTTATAATTTGATGATGATGATGAGGAAGACGACATTTTACGACAAAAATAAAGACCAGTTTGTAATGGTTTGATGACGAATTGTGAGCTACTAAACCGATGTACACTATTCAACAAAGTCCGTTCTGGACGATGAGGAGAATTTCGAAAAGTGTTTGTAATGACGGATGAAAGTTTGCTTTGGAAATTTTTTCGTAAACACCAACCACAAATTGAATCGATTATTTGATGTTGATAAAGCTGCTGGGCTGGCAAACCATAAGATAATTTGCAATACAACGGCATGTCCAATTAAATACACTACTACTCATTGGCCAGCACATACACACACAAATAAAGCAAGCTATTGATATGTATTGGGTAGTTGTAAACGCGTTTTGGTCATTATCGATCGATCGCTATTCACTTGACGAAGATAATATAATATAAATTTAGAGATTATCTTTGATAGCAATTTAACACCATGGTCATCTCATTACATGTGATCAGCACTACGATTACAGGAATTGATTCCAAGTGGGTATTTTATGCATAAACACAAGGCTATATCACACTTGTAATGATAACGGAATGGATGAACATTGAATTAAAATGAACACACACAGTTCAGTGTCAAGTTTGATGTTATCGTTCTTTTTTTTGTTGCTTGCCTGTATACAAATGAATCTTGTTTAGCTTAAATTGATTCAATCTAATTCAATTCAGAAGCTCGTTAAACAATCGGTGGCCACGACGAAATGAAACAAAACACCTAAGGCAAACAATGTTCAGTTATCGTTAGCAATGAGCAATAACGACCGAATCTCCGAGGGCGCAACAAGGAGAGATTTATAGAGAAAGAACGAGAAACGAAACACTCTTTGATGACAATACACATACATATAGCAAAACTAAACATATATAGCCAAGCTCGGATGTTTAGCGAAAAAAAAATTCAAACAACCAATCTCTCTCCTCGTTTAGTTGTGATTAATAATCGAAAGAGAAAGTTCGAGTTTTAGAACACACAAATATGTTATGAGTTAAGGATTTGTTTATCGAATGATGATTGCACTGTATACAGCATTTCGAATCTAGTTCAACTTGTACACTTGTTTAATTCATTTCGTTCAAACGACGACGATGATGATCCATGATGATAATGATGGCCATTTTTGTGAACGATAACGGGCACAAATGGTCGATACAAAATGTGTCGACATTTCGAACAAATTTTGAATGAAGAAAAGAATTTCTTTTTAATATCATAAAGTTGATGAAAGAGAAAGGCCGATGTTGATCATTTTTAATTATTTACTCATTATTGTAAAGGTGCGGCGACTCCATAATCCATCGTCATTTGCTGGATAAGTAAATATATCCAAAATCATTTTCTGTTTTACAATTCTAGTCGAGTTGATTGAAACTGATTAAAAAAAAGTGAGAATGTAAACAAGGGGAAAATTGGTCGAAAGATACGGAAACTTGTAGGCAACAAACAATATTGTTCACAATTACTACGACCATTTGTATATTTGTTGAACTTGATACGTCACATCATTTTACATACAAAATATCGTCGTACGACCATTTTCTTATCTTTTTGAACATTAAATAATAATAAATAATCACATTTTCTCACAAGCTGAAATTATTTTCTCTTTTTTCATGCTATCTAGTCTTTATCTTTTTTTTTTTTTTTTTGTTAGTTAGTTATGATCTGACCAATAGGCATCTAATAATTTTCAATTTGATATTTGTTAAATTCATTGCATGTAGTTCATTTTTATTAAAGAAAGGCTTAAATTGTCCATAATCATCAAGATTTCGTAACTTTCTATGATAATGATGGCTTAACTAATCATCACAATTGAACATCATTCATTTGATTTCAACATTATCGATTATTTAAAAATCAGGGAGATAAATTGAAAAATTTTAAAAAGATATGTGGCATTTATTTACAAACAAAACTCATAATTCAATTTGAATCAAACTTAGAAATCTGATCAAAATTAAATGGAATTGGTTCAGATGAACCAGATGATCGACGTTCTACATTTACTAAAACTTTTTCGTTTTGTTCATCAAGTCGAACGATCGTGGCCGTTTGTCCTCGATACAGACCATTAAGTATCATAACTTTGGAACCAGATTTACTTGGTACCACTGTTTCTAGATGGCGTTCATCCACACGAATTAAATCTCCGTTCGATAGTAATTTGATAATGGCGGCATAACCTGAGGATTCTATCGATTCGATTCGAGCTTTCTTTTCATGATATTCAGGTCCCAATTGTTTAGTCATAACTCGTACGATGATACCAGGTTGCATCCAGGTTTCCGATTTGATGCATGACCCGTTAATACGGTTGCTGCTCGAACGATATTTCGAAGCTTGACGAGCTTTCCATCTTTCTTGTTCTTCGATTATCTCATCAAGCGCAGATTTTTTTGATTTTGATTTGAATTCAATCAAGTTTTTCTTTTCAGAATCATCTTTATTTTTTGTTTTACTGGAAATCGTACTTGATGGTTTAGCGTCATGGGAGATTGCTGCTAATGGTTGACAATTGACAGGTTTTTTGACGGCCAAAGAGAATGTTATTTTTTGTTCTGGGTCTTCTTTTACGAATATTTGTTTCGATGAATGGGATGATTCTTCGTCGGTCTCATCGATATTTTGGCTATTACGCAATCGATATTCCATTTCCGAGCGTTTTCCACGTTCGATCTGCTCGTTTATTGTCTGTGCTTGACGTTCATCATCATCGCGGAACATTTTCTCTTTTTTCGCTTTATTCTCATTTCGAAGCAAAGTTTCCGGATCACGATCAATGTAGGTTATGAACCAACCTTTTTCGTTGTTTTCAACATGACAGATTCCTTTTCGTCCCATCCATTTAACCAAGCCGGTTAAAGTACACCATCGAGTGGAATTCATATGCAAATGGTCACGATCTTTAATGTATTCTTGGTATACCTGATTGGCAAGAACTCGCTTTGTTGAATAACGACGTTTCAATAGATGCAGAAAATCTTTAAGAAAATCGGATGAAAATTCATCCATATAACGATTCGGATTTTCTGAAAACAAAAGCAATTGTCGTTGATGAGCTTCGGATGTTAAATGACATTTGAATCCATTCGCATCACGGCATTGCTTCTGACACATTTGACAATAGAATTTCAATTTCTGTAATCCTTTTGATTTAATTCGCTTGCCAATGGCTTTGGCCGTCAATGGTTCGTGTTTGCCCATTTCTAGATGATATTATTCTAATAATTTATCAGAAAAATTCACAAGTTATAGTTCTCCGAAATGATGCAATGAAATAAATTGATTTGCAAAATCAAAACAAATCGAATGTTCAGCTGAGTTATAAACCATCCATAGAATACATGACGAACAATTTTTCATTATTCTGTGACCGGCAATTCCAGATTCTAAGTTTATACTTTTTAAAAAAAATTTGAGGCAATATGAATCAATCGGTTATTCATATCATTAAAAATATTACCAGTGCTAACTCTAGTCGTTCGCTTCTGCAACGATTTATAGCTTACTCATTTAGACAATCGATTCGTTGCAAATTCAAGCGTTTCGGCGATCGACCTGTTGGTGAATCGCTAAAAATCCTAGATCGTGAATATCGTACCGATGAATGGACTAATATACCAGATAAAGTGATCGATCTGATTGAACGACATGATCCATTATACAAAACACCGGGCAATCCAATCTATTTGATAGCTGAATCTTTGCGTCAACATTATACTGATTTTGAATGCTTTCAATTTCGTGATCCAGTTGTTACCACTTGGCAAAATTTCGATTCTATCCTTGTTCCTAGTGATCATGTATCACGATCAAAAACAGATACATTCTATGTTGATAAACAACATGTTCTTCGTTCTCATACTTCAGCTCATCAGAGTGAATGTTTCAAACGTTTAGCAAACACCACAAAACATCAAGCATTAAATGATCCAAAATTTATGATTATTGGTGATGTTTATCGACGCGATGAAGTAAATCGTACCCATCATGCCGCTTTCCATCAGGCCGAGATTGTTCAACTTTATTCCGAACAACATTGTCGGGTAAATTATAATTTATTATTCACTATCCATAGCATTTGATGGTATGATAATCAAATTCATAGATGGCGACGACAAACCTTTTTGATGAATCAAATGAAACACGAACCGACCATTGTCAAGAACGACACAATTTGAACGCTATTCGAATAGTGGAAAATGAGCTTAAATCTCAAGTTGAATCCTACATACATCTAATGTTTGATTCCACAGACGGTGATCCAATTCAAATGCGTTGGGTACCTGCCTACTTCCCATTCACACATCCAAGCTGGGAACTCGAAATTCAATTGCCTCGTAACAAATCTACTAATGACAATGGAGAAGATCTAGATAAATCAGAATGGCTAGAAATGCTTGGTTGTGGTATTGTAGAGCAAAGCATTCTCGACCGTGATGGTCATTCAAATCGCATCGGTTGGGCTTTGGGATTTGGTCTTGAACGGTTAGCGATGCTATATTATGCAATACCAGACATTCGTTTATTCTGGACACGTGACACTGGTTTTTCTGTCCAATTCGACCGCTTGAAACCATTTGAACGATATCGATATCGTCCTATATCTGCGTATCCGCAGAAAATTTTTGACATTGCATTCTGGCTTCCCGCCGAATGTTCTGAATGGTCAGCAAATGATGTGCATGCTATTATATTAGAAATAGGCGGTCATCTAGTTGAACAAGCACACCTAATGGATGAATGGACCAGACCCAAAGATGGCCGTAAATCTAATTGTTATCGAATTGTATATCGTAGCCATGAACGAGCATTAACAAATGATGAGGTAAATCGCATACATCATCGAATCGAACAAGCATTGGTGAAAGAATTGAATGTTGAAATACGTTAATATAACAGTAATTAATTGTAATGATAATAGTTAATTGATTTTTTAGGCTAAAAATAACTCTGTTTTGATGTAATAAAAATGTATCATTCTGATGGTGGCAGTGAAGGGGATAAGATATTTCTATTTTTCAAAGATGATACTGTTGGTGTCATCATTGTTGTACTGATCATCATGTTGTTATTGTTATTGTTATTGGGAATCACTTGATATGTATTGATCAAATGTATAGGCTGCATCATAATCGTAGTTGTTGTATGACGAATTGGGCCCATGGATGTTCCTCGCTGTTCCTCGTTATTCGTACTACTTATGGGAATGATTGAATACAAGACATAATGTTTGCCACTTGTAAGAAATGTTTTTTCGTTAGATCCAATGCTTTCATCATGATCATCATCTTGATTATTATTTTCGATGTTTTTTTGATCATCATTCATGTTTTCTTCTATACTATTTGCCAATTTACGGTCTGGTTTCTGAAAAGGATCTCTTACTTCGCCGGTAACAGGAGATAAAATGAAAATTGGTGATGATGAAGCAGTTCGTATACTAGATGTTGAAGACGAAACCATACGGTGCGAATGATGAGACTGTGGTGTTACATACGATGAATGGTTTGCTGGTATTGCTATTGTGGATGGCGGCTGATTAAGATTGTTCCAGAATTTCCAGAACATTCTTGATGCTCCATTAAGTATAGGCGAAATAATACTACTTGTTTGTAATTGTTGAGGGCTCTCGGATGTTTCATCGGAATCAGATTTTTCGTCATCTAGAGTTGATTCCAATTTGTTTAAACGATCCCGAGCATATGCGTGGCGAGGTAACAGTTCAAATAATGGAGGAAATTGTCCATTTTGGTCGGTATTTAGCAATGGTCCACTTGCACTAGCCATATCATAATCATAAGATAAATGCATTGGATGCAAAGAACTTGGATTTGATATTGCAGTGGTTAAGGGCTGTTCGGCATTTGTTGGACGTGTCATATACGATGCATAAATTGACGGACGAACAGAAGGATGTGTATTGATTATGTTAGGTGGCCACTGTGTATCGGTTCTTGCAGGTTTTTGCTTCTGTGATTCAAGCACAGTTATTTCATTGTTTTTTCTATTGGGAAAAATTCCTTGCTGATGATTGTCACCGTTGAAATTGACGGTGCAATTTGTTGGAAACAATTTCAAACGAACTGGAACCGTATTGGATAATGTGATCCGTTGTCGACAATAGGTTTTGCTATCAAATCAAGAGGGTTGTTGTTTTTAAAAATATTTTTTCTCATCATTCAATACACAAATTTATAGACTTACACGACAAAATTACTATCTAATAATTCAATACGATCAATGTGCCATTCATTAAGACCATAATAGATCCAACCTCGATATTTCGTATAGGTAAGGGTCACTTCACTCACATTGGTCAATTTTGGATGAGCCACGATCAAACTTTGAATTCGTTCAGATTCCTTAAGCTGATCTACTTCTTGTGTTAAAGTAAACGTTTCGTTCATGCCATCCGCATTTATCAATTGCAATTCAATTTGACCCCAAGTGACTCCTTGTTCTCCAGTAAACTGAATTTGTACTTTAAACTGATTCACTAGCGATGTACAAAAAACAAAATTGAGAAACATTGGTATCGTATTTAAGAAACAAAAAACTCAAAAAAAACACAAACCACAGAATGGCTCCTTATCTCTGGTAATCAAATACATTGGACCACGTCCTTGCGATAGATTAGCAAAGTATCCCATATTCGAACATTGACGGCCATCTGGTCCACAATAGAAACATTGTCCTCGGATATAATCCTCATAGCTAGTGCAAGAGAATGCCCGAAACGTACAATCCTGATGTACAGAATCAATGAAAAAACGGAAAGCTCTGCGATGATTGCACAACAGATTCCATTGTCCGTGATACAATATGTTGGTCAAAGCACCCAATGCCGTACTACAACCAACTTGGACGCGACCACCATTAGGATAGAAATCAACAGAGCCCATTGGTTCATATACTCCCAGTCCGCCGCGTATGAATCCATCTCCATTTGAATGTATAACATCGACAAATTGTGCATCACTTGGATCAAGCCGAACATTAGCGGGATATCCTTCGAAAAGCGGAGATGCAGGATCAAGACCAGTGATGCGACTTATGTTTGCTACTTCTTGACCTGCAAATCCGGCAACATGAGCACCAAGTGAAAACCCAATCAAATGAAATCGAGAAGGAGGAACATTATACAAACGTTCAATCTTTCGAATTAGTCGTGCAATTTGTTTGCCCACCAATTGAGTGTTGGCTTTTATTTTAGAAAGATAGGAAAAGAAAGAAAGATGTTACAAGCATCAAGCTAGTCGAAAGAGACAAACTCAGAGACTCACCTGCAGCTTGCACATAGTTAGGCAATTTGGAACCATTTTGCCAATCTACATTAATGATGTTGAAATCATCCAATTGGAGCAGCACTTCGGTCATCTTTTGTACCCAAGGTCGTTTGCTTGATGAACCAAAACCATGGATGATAATTTTTACACTATTCGTGCCATTGAATGAGTTATGAATCTGTTTTGAATTGTTATCAGTGGATGAATCTTTGTCGTTATCAATATCATCGTTATCGTTATAATCCAGAGGCTCGCCTTCAATGGGATTTCTTCTCGTATGGAGGCTAAAAGTTGTTTCAATTGATTCAGGTGAAGCTAAATCAGACCAATAATAAATAAGTTTGAATGATCCTATCCTACTCACCAGGTAAAGTGTTGAGATAATCGAAGGGTCCTTTGTGCCGGAAACAGCCAAAATGTTCATAACAAACCTGTTGTTGTGGCATTTGGGATTGCTGAGAATCATCCTCAACTCCTTGTAAAGATAAAAGTTGTTCACGTTTTGTTCGACTCAATCGTCTTTGGTTATTGTCAATCGAATTGGTGGAGATTGATTTTTGATTAAGATGCCAATCATTTAGAGATTTTTTAATGGCTACCCATATTTCATAATCAGTTGGTAATGATGATGGTAAAGAAGAACACTCTAGGGAATCGTAATCTCCGGATGATGAATGAATACCAAATGAAGTTGGTCGCCTTGAACATTGTTGATGGTGATCTTCGGATGATTGACAATCGGAAATATTAGCACCGATTAAAAACAATAGGCCACATATGGTAAAATACATTGATAGGGTGTCGATCATTGTCGGCTAGACATTCGTACATCTATCCGGCAGCAATATCGAATGTTCACTGTGCATACGCTTCGAAACATTGCCCAACACCTGAATGGATCAAAATCTGATGGTCACCTGCAACACCACAACCATCACCAATCGAATTGTGTGTCAATGGTGATTAGTTTTGGTCAACCGAATAGACTTTTGCAATTGGGCTCTTCGCCAATATAACCACTCACTGGCCAACAAACAGATGATGATCCTGGAAAAAACAAAAAATTCGCTCACTCGCTTCTGGCAGTTCGGTCGATGATCGTTTGTTTCGAAGAAGGCGATGATGGTCATAGCCATTATGACGATTATGCCATTATGGTATCGTGAACGAACGAATATACGAAAAAAGATGATCATCGTCTTGATGGTTGTCGTTTGACATGATGGCTAATATTAGTTCACATTCGGCTCGTTGATCTATTTTTTGTTTGTTTGTTGTTTTTCTTGGTTTCTGTTTTCGGGAGAAGACACTGCAAAGTTGATGATGGCTCTTGAGGGACATCATGCAGTTCTATCACCATCAAAATGACACTCGTTCGTTTGGTGAGGCATTCATTTCATTTTACTTAACTTGATCGTCATAAGTTGATGGCAATATAACTTGTTATTCATCAAGTGTCAGTGAGAAACCAGAACACCAGAACAAACACCATTGACAGTTATGTTGTCGTAATCGTAACAAATTTGTCTACACCTGTCTCATCTCATCTCCATTTTTCTCTTTCTCTCGTTTTCTCTCAATGTTCGATCCAATTTGATCATCGGCCATTGACCAAGTACATAATTGTTTATGTGATTTCAACTTTCTCTGGCCTCATTTTTTTGACTTGTTCATCTAGCCAGAAAAAACGAAGATGAACAGGTCACCAGAAAATCATCTACGATCAATTGATGATCAATCGTTTTTTTTTGAATATTATTCAAAAAATGACGTCAGGTATTGGCATTACTATGAAAAAAGCGCGTGTGCAAGACAAGAAAAACCCGTATTAAATTATAGCTTACATTAATCAATTGCATGCACAATTCCATAATGAATATAAATAGCAATGAATGCAATCATTAAATATCTTTGGATAAAGGATTCTTATCAACACTTTTTTTAAATATTGAAATTCGATTTCAATCATGTGAGTAAATCCATTGCTGAAGCAAACAATTTCAGGAGAGGGAAAAATCAATGGAAAGTCCATAAACAATAACTGGCGGTCAATGCTGATGATGATGATTATAATTATTGTTTATTAATAAGCTTCTGTTGTTGATTCAAGTGCGATCGTCATCGATTACAAATTGACTATTAAAGCTATTAAACTATATATTTATTTTCAACATTTTTTTATTGTCTCCTGCAAACACAATTGATTTCTGTATTTTTTTTCTTAAATCAAGAAAAAAAATAATTTTCCTTCGATTTTCAAATTGTCGTCATTTGCAATTCCAATTCGTATATGAACACTGCCAGATTTTTTTTACCCGTTCATTCAGATCTGGCAATTTTGATTTTTCAATCTTTTTCAATTCAATTTGACCGACTTCGATTTTGATCAGAAAAACTTGAACGATGGCTATCTTATCAGGTTGGTTTGTTGGTAGAGTCTATTTACAGACAACATATTATCATTATTATTTTTGGCTTGGTTAGAATCGGCTCATGTTTCAAAAGATGAAATAAACAATAATCTTAATGATCAACAAATGGATCGATTATTTATGGAAAAATTTGGATCACGGATAAATTCGAACGGTGAAATTCGATTGCCTGATCCGTCTATGGCTGGCGTGTATGAGATACAAGTGTTAATGCCATCAAATGAATCTATTTTGTATAGTGAGTATATGTTATATCGGAAAATTCATTTATTAAAAAAATCATCGTGCTTGTATAGCCGTTGATTTGCGTCAAGGACGTTTAGTTCGCGGACAACTACCATCCAAAAACTGTGATTGCCGTATACAGGTATCAGCTAATGATTTATTACGTTTGTTGAATGGTCAACTAGATTTCGCTCAAGGGTTTCTTCAAGGTAAATTACGCCTCGGTTACGGAAATCAAGCTTCGGCGTTCAAATTTATGCATTTACTAATCGATATTGCCTCCTCAACGTCAACAACATCGTCGACAACTACCCCAAACAATCCAAATTTAAAATATCAGGATGATGATAAGGTTTCGATGATACCCACGGATGGTCTCAAATCGGATGTTATATTCTCAATAATTCAACATCGTTTGAGCAGCGAACCAGAGTTAGTCAAAAAGATGCCGTTCATCATAGAAATAAATCTAACCCGAAATGGGCATTTAATAGCTACATGGGTATTAGACACAAAAACGGAAGGAGGTCGAATTTATCGTTCTCATTCAAAAAATAATGGTTCAACTAATTCAGACAACAAGATCAAACCAGACGCAGTCATAACAATTGATGATAATGATCTCGCTGCTATTATGTTAGGTAATTCAAATCCTCAACGAGTATTTATTTCGGGCCGAATGAAAATCCGAGGAAACATAATGCTACTGCAAAGATTGAATCAGTTTTGGACAAAAATACAGGCCACTCGACGTGGTTCCGACTTTCGATTTGTCAAACAATTGTTAACAGATAATGTAAGTATTTTTTTTAAGCCTTTCAGATATGGTTCGAATTATGAACACAAACAATTCCTTAGCAATTCGAATCAGGTCTTGCAAGTGAAATGGTATTTTTCAATTGGATTTCTCGATTGGTCAAACCTTCCTCCGAATTGGTCGACTGTACTATTCATGTAATTATTACAGCAAAAGGAGAAAAACAAACCGAATGGGGTAAGAATTTTGAGCTATATCTTGGTCTTTTTTAAAATCATTCATACTGTTTGTTCTATATGAACATAGTTATATCGTATGATTCGAATAATCAATTATCGATTAAGCGAAGACGAATAGTAGGCCCAGATGACCATAGTAATCATGCTAATCAATCTCGATCAATAATGTTGGAAATGGATGATCAGGATTTTTGTCGTCTGGTTCAATCTTCGGATGTAATCTTGATACAGGTAAACCTTTTGGTACATAGAACAATATACAATTTTTTTTTAAATATAAATAGGCTATCGAAGAACAGCGTGTCCGTGTCACCGGTGACCATCGATTATTGTCGGCCGTGTCTAAATTGTTTGATCGAATAGCCGATAATGAACAGACCCCTGCAGTTAATTTGAAGGCCAAACTTTGAAATCAACTGAATTGTTTGATTGTTCATTGTGGTTTTATTTTAAAATTTTTAAAACGTTAAACTTAGTTTCTTATCATGTTGCAATAAAATGTCTTTGTAAAATTATAATTTGAAACTTGTCCAATACCTTCGGGTAGTTTGTGTCACTGCTGCTAGCCTTTGGTCACATGCTATGGTCAAGGGTCGCAATAGAATTTTTTTGTGTTCTAGGTTTTTTTTGGTGTGTTCATTCCTAAATTCAGTTTTTTGAAATCATTTTACAATCATACATAGTGTAATTTTGTTGCAAAATTGTTAGGGTTGAAAAATAGCTAAACTTACGGCTAATAATGGTAAGTATCAAAAATTGATAATTATTTAGTATAAAATGAAACAATAGGGATTAACTTGTTTTTCAAAGAATTTATCGATGCTATTGGTAGTGATCTTTTTGGTCATAAGCTATGATTCACGGGCAGAAGGACAGAAAAGTGCCATCACTGTGACCAACAATTTTATCAATCGTACATCATTTCCGTGGATCCATGGTATATCCAACTTATTTACGTTTTATCAGGCATATCGACCATGTCAAACTGAATTTAATACTACTGGAACCTGTTTGGCTAAATCCGATTGTCTAGCACGAAATGGTATGGCTGCTGGAGCTTGTGTTGCTGGAGTTACTGTTTGCTGCGATCTAAAATTTACATGTGGTGGTCGTACTGATAAGAATGGAACCATATTTGTAAATCAAAAGTATCCATTGGCCGACAATATGACCAATACATGTCAGATAACAATCGAAAAACAACCTAACGTTTGCCAATTGCGTTTGGATTTTGATGAATTCACTCTAGCACAACCGGATGAGAACGGTCAATGTACTACCGATTCATTCATGATTCGAACTTCAGTTGGAGAACGTTTGCCTATACTATGTGGCGAAAATCCGGGACAACATCTCTACATCGATGTTGGTAGTGGTTTTATTAATTCGAATCCAGTCGTATTGTCCGTTGTAACTAATGGTGCTATTGGTGGTGATCTCGAACGTAGATGGCGAATTAAGATTAATATGGTTCCATGTGATTCATTGAATATGGCACCATCTGGTTGTTTACAATACTTTCGATCGCCATCCGGAACAGTTCAAAGTTTTAATTATGGCCCATTGGTAAATTTTTCGATTTTATATTTCAACGCAATGTCAACCTTTATCAACCTGTATATAGATTCCAAATAGAGCCCGATACTTGTCCAATCTTCGTTATACTGCTTGCATCCGAACTGAGGAGAATTTCTGCGGCATTAAATGGCGCACTGAACAACCAAATTCCTTCTCATGGGGATGGCCAATTAACCAGTCAGATCAAACGCGCAAAAATGCTACAGTGTTAGCATTTGCTGGTGGCCATTGTAATAGTGACGATTACATTGGCATCGATCAAGCGACTTATGAGGATAACAATCCATTAGCATTGGATGAGGATCGCTTTTGCGGACTCGGACTGATGCATCATGGTCAAGTATTTTGTGAGTAGCAACAAACAAATTGATCGATATGATTCACATGTTTAATTTTTTCTTTTTAGCTCGCTCAAAGCCATTCCAATTGAAGGTCCGCTCTAACAATGATCATCGATTAAATGGAAAACAATCTCAACAAGGTTTTGATTTGCACTTTACCCAATTGCCTTGCGTACTTTAAAACAAACATCCATCAATAATTTATATATTTTTTATTCAATAAACATTTTCATCAAAATACAAAGTTTATGGCATTATATATTGATAATTTTCCTTCTGTCTAGCTCTTTTGTCTGCGCTTGAGAAAGAGATAAATGTTTCCGATTCTGTGATGTCACCGTTTGGCCAGCAGAATAATTTCGAATACAATCGAATGGAAAGCAATAAGATGGCTAATAATAATGTCATCAACATGCATGACAAACCAATATCAAATCGAAGATGATCGAGCATCTCTTGTCGGCATCGCTTTGCCGACTTCAGATTTGATTCGATAATGGACACTTGAATTTCGTCATCATCATTGTCATCGTCAGTGAACAACATACCTTCCACAATGTGTATGCTTTGTTCATTAGTTGAAGATTGATTGGTATGTTGCCAACAATCGGCCATCTTTTATTCGAAATTGAAAAGGTGTATCATAAAAATATATTCCAGTGATTCTATCGACAAACTTACCATTGTATCATATTCACGCCATGCGATGGTTGGAATTTTGATTAACAACAAACCAAACAGAATAAAGAGAGCGTAAAATAACAATTTTACGATTAATGAACAACAGGTCATCATTTAAGAGAATGGGTCCTAACTAGCCAAATGACTACTTCGAAATAATTTGGATTTGTCATTTTCATCAATGTTTGATGATTTTGTTTTCGACCTTTGAAAGCAAACATCTTTCCTTATCATCAATATATCGATCGATCCATAATCCAATCATAAATATTTGACATTTATACATTTGAATTTAATTCCTTTCCGAGCACTAAGAAGAGTTATAATCTGAATAAGTAGTGGTGCAAACAATAGTTAACAAAGTACTTGTTTGCGTGTTTAATACGCATCAACGCATGCGTAATTGCTGCCTGTTGTTTATTGGTGGTCATTATATCTGCAGATCATCAATCGCATTTGGCATTTTCATTACAACCATCGTGGCCATAATATTAGATTATTTTGATTTCCATTCTTTATCATCGATCGGAACTGATTATTTATATTGGTCATCAATAGGTCTTCGAATAGACCATTATCAGTGCCTTTGTGTGTTCTATAATCAAATTCATTCCCAGCACATTATGTGATCATAGTGAGTATCGTGGACAAAGGTATGTTTATTTTAGCTCAAATCTCGATTTGGGCGTTTGTCTTTCTCTCTTTCATATCGTGTTGACCCTCTTTTTAATCACCAATTTGTTGTGGGTTACCAAATGCTAATCGAACCAATGATGATATATGGCATTTGCTTGATTTAGTCAATATCCTACGTCATTGATTATGGCCATATTTAGAATTGGCCTAACTTGCCGCGTAGGCGCTATATTATTCTCTTTTGTTGACCATTCGATGTTGTGATGAACATTGTAATCGATTCAATCGATAAGGACCGTCTAGCAGCAAAATCAAGAGGGTATTTACACCTGAGCCATTGATTATGATTAAGGCTATTGTTGTTTACCTGGCAGTACACCTTGATTGAACTGCTTCCACATGCTGCCATATACGGCCTAAGCACATATATGAACACTTGTATTGCCTTTTTTCAAAACGACCAACAAATGGCTTTTTGTTTTTGTTTAGTGTTTGCGTGTGTTCATGTGTGGGAGAGTGTGTTAGCTTCATAGATTCATTGGTGAGAAGGGCTGCAAAAAATCATTTATGGCTCTGACTTATTGCACGATTTTCATTGTCAGCAAACAACGCCACCACCACCACAAAAACGACCATCGATCGAATATAGTCTAATTATGCATTAGTTCTTGTTCAGAATTGGCAGAAATTCTTTCTCTAATCGATTTTGCATATGACATGTGGTTAAATAACGATCGTGAACATATTTATCTAAATTATTTTGCCTTTCATCTCATCTATGTTTAGATCCAGATCTGTGCAACACGTCAATAACAAAAATTTTGAATATCCCTGCGGAATTTGGCAATTATGACAAAGGTATGTTATTTATCTATCTTGTCAACTTTGCTTTGACATGTGATTGTATCGTATAGCGTGGAATCGATGATTTATCATTCAACAGTGGCAATGTAACTGTTGTACAATCATCATCATCAACAACGACGACAGAAACAATGAATTCGCCACCTACGAATTCGTCGGCCATCCCGGTCAAAGTTGAAGATCGGGTTGATTCGGAATCCATCGAAAAAAACATCGATTATTTGAATTCTAATGGTAGTAATAATTCTACAATTCATTTGGAATCATCATCTGGTGCAACTCATCAAAATCATCATAGTAATAACAAGAAATTCAAATCGTCATTGGAGTCATCAGCTGGTATTGTGCCGGCATCGGGCAAGTCTCGAGTCGTGCATATCCGCAATATACCTGCCGAAACTACAGCACAGGAATTGATAATGCTGGCATCGCCGTTTGGCAAAGTTACCAATTATCTCTTTGTACGAAGTAAATGTCAGGCATTTGTTGAATTTGAGTCCCATTTTTCAGCAATGCAAATGGCTGCTTATTGGATTCAGACCACAATCGGTGGGATACCTACACATGTTCAACCTACCATCAGGTAAGACAAATCCTAAAATGTCTTTTATCAATTTCTATTTATTTTTCAGAGGGCGTCACGTTCACGTTCAAGTGTCTAATCACAAAGAATTGCGGACACATGAGCAAAACAATGGCGTAAACAACGGGTCACCATCTTCATTTTCTAATGGAATGGTTGATAGCTATACTGGATTAATGGCTGATGCTGTTGATCAACAACAAGCTGACGTTAGTCTTACACCTTCACCTGTAATACGGGTAATCATCGAAAATCAAATCTATCCTATCACATTGGATGGCCTTTATCAAGCCTTTTCACGTCTTGGTGGTAAAGTTCTTCGTATCGTGACGTTTCAGAAAAATCAGCAATTACAAGCATTGGTACAATTCGGTGACATAGCCACAGCTATCCAGGCAAAGACAAGCTATGATGGTCAATCCTGCTATCCTGGTTCTTCTGCAGGTTTTAACGTGATGCGAATCGAATATTCCAAACTACAAAACCTAATTGTCAAATATAATAATGATAAATCTCGCGATTATACTGCGAGTGCTACTGTTTCAAATGGCAATGGTATTTCTTTTATGAATGGACAATGTGCTACCACCCCGAACAATGGCTCAAATGGACAATCCGCCTCAAGTTCAAACAACAATTCATCTCTAACGAATCATCTCCCAGATCCTTCTGACATGACTGGTCTTTTTGGTTTGAATGCTGGAGCTGCTGCTTTATCAGCCAACAATTTTAGTTCACTAAATCCGTTGGGTGGAGGGCTTACGACCAATGGTCACCACCGTCACCATGCGACCAATTCAGCTGCTAACATTCTTTTGAATCAACAACAAAACGCCTATCTGACCGGTAATCCTTATACATCGTTGCAACAAGCTCTACTTGCCAATTGTGGTGCATCATCATTAGCCACCATCAATCCAACATCAACAGCTAATGCAGCCGCTGCAGCGGCCATGTTTGCAGCTGGATTGCCAGCTGCTTCCAATCTGGTATTCACTTCCGTAATCCACGTTTCCGGCTTGAATCCCGAGGTATGATGGCACTTGCCATTTTTTGTTGACTTATTAATCTATAGCTAACCTATTTTCCTCATATGATCGGCATGTAATGGATCTAATTTTTTTTCGTTCATTTTTGGCTAATATTGATTTTTTCGATTTTTTGTTTTTGTTTCCGATTTTTCATCTTTCTACTATCTCTATCTTTGTGCCTTGATTGATTGATTGACTGACTGACTGACTATCGACCAAATATCTCTGAATTTCTGACGCACACGACAACCACAACGGACACCCACAATCATTTATAAAAATCTACTTTTTTTATTACTGTTTTTTAACCAACTGTTGATTGTTGTATTCATTCTTCAATCTTGGACGTCGGTTTATCATCAATTTTGTGAATATTATTGCTATTTCAACCGATTCGGTTCTATGATGTGCGTGCGTGTATTTGCAACACGCGTTTTGCTCGGCGTGTGTTGCCACCATTTTCCTAAAATATCACTGATACAACTATGAATGGAACGCACACGTTAAACTCGTGCTCTGAATTGCTTATGTTGAACTTATTATGCTATCCTCACCCTTGTGTCTTGATGTCAAATTACGCAGCACGTCACTCCTGATGCTTTATTTACTTTGTTCGGTAATGCTTATTTTGTTGTTTCTCTTTATCAATTTCCTATCGTTGATTTCCTTTCCATTTTTCCATGAAAACCTTTTTTAATTTCTTAATATGATCTTTTTTTGTAGGCGTTTATGGTGATGTAATACGAGTTAAAATCCTTTTTAACAAAAAAGATACAGCATTGATACAGATGGCCGAACCGAATCAGGCACAGAATGCCATTTCTTATCTGGATCGAACTCGTTTGTTTGGTAAAACCATTCATGTAATGAGTTCCAAACATCAAATGGTACAGATGCCCAAAGAAGGACATCAGGTAATTTGACCCAAAAATTCATTTGGCTTGTCAACATTCCACCTTGGTTGACCAGTTTTTGTCCTTGATTTATTTGTCTGGACTATGAACTTGGTCTAATCAAGGAAAATTAAAAATTGGTTGTTTCCAAATTCTTGGCAAATTTGTTTTTTCAAACCATGTGTTGGCCAATGAATATTTCACCCAATCGACAATTATTATATTCTAATCTATTTAATTTTTATAGGATTCTGGTTTGACCAAAGACTACGCGAATTCGCCATTGCATCGGTTCAAACGTCCCGGGTCAAAGAATTATAACAATATCTATCCACCTTCTGAAACATTACACGTGTCTAATATACCGTCTACATGTTCTGAAGATGATCTTCGCCAATCGTTTCAACAAGAAACTAGCAAGCAGATACAAAAATTTAAATTCTTTCCCAACGACCATCGAATGGCATTAGTACAATTTGACAGTATTGAGGACGCAGTCCTTGCATTGATTAAAATGCACAATTACAAGTGAGTGAAAACTTTTTTTTTTTTGTTTTTACCCACCTCTTTAGTAGGCCCTAAACGAATATATTGTCACATTTCGATTAGGTTTGGACAATAAGAGGTAGAAAAATCTGTGATTTAAGCATGAAAAAAACTATATGCTTTTATATTTATGCATTGTCAAGTTTATTGTCAGCTTTTATCAACATTTTCTTAATATATTCTTCCATTTTCATTACAGAGTCGCCGAACATTCACATCTTCGAGTTTCTTTTTCCAAATCGCCTGTTTGATATAAGATGAGGTAATTTTTTTCATTTTCCATTGATTTCCTCTCTCCTAAAGACGTTGTTTGATCTGAATGATTCAAACAAACGTAAGACAGAAGAGATAAATGAATTCAACCATTTCTTCCGGTCTGGAATCATACAAACCGAATATATGATCGTTTGTAAACGATTTTGGGTGGAGAAATACATTACAAAAAAAACAAAACAAAACAAATCATTGATTTTTTAATTTTCTTTTCAATTTGCAGATTTTTGCTTTCAATATTGAAATCAACTTGCTCAACTTAATCAAAAGGATCATGCTTAAAAGTGTAAGTATTTAATTGTTGTTTTAACGTATTCTCTCTTGCTCAAAGAATGTTTGGTTCAATCTATTGTTTGCATGATGATCCGAACCTATGCAAGAGGAAAGTATCCAAATAATGCACAATGTCCTGATTTTCATCTCCATTGAAAAATGTTTAGGTGAAAATTTTCGTATTTTGTTGTAACATTTTTTTTTGTTGTTTCAGATTCAAATTTCTAAATTTTTGTCCATCACGATCATGTTCCAACTTAAACGATAAAATTTGCCTTATTTTTGGTCCATTCATCATTCAAATTTATTCTTAATCATTCCAAAACACATATATCAAACACAATCGTTGAGCTTGCAATTTGTTGCCTTAGCACCGAGTTCTCTCAGGATGAACGGATCAAACCAAAAAGCCTACCACAACATCAAATAAATGCCAGGAGTATTGTTCATTGGATCATATATATTTTCATTATCATCTCATTCATCAGTTTGTTTGCCTATCATAAAATCATCGCCTATTTCTATCATTGTATTGGAATATCATTGCTTATTTTATGCATTATTTGCCCAACAAAGATCGATCATTGATTAGCCAAAAAAAACGTGGTCCAACCAAAATTGCTAAATTAGTCTTCCGTTTATTTTTTTGCTATTTTACCTTTCAATTAATCCGTCCATTTTTAAAATATTATGCTTTTCGCTACATTCCAATCAATTC
>ERZ500997.126-NODE-126-length-20640-cov-5.705465_pt1 | contig 20640 bp, 14 predicted proteins | sample MGYA00248826_ERZ500997 | MGnify/ENA primary metagenome ERZ500997 (study PRJEB25958, sample SAMN03398524) | human skin metagenome | study: EMG produced TPA metagenomics assembly of the Human Skin Microbiome Metagenome (human skin metagenome) data set.
ATGAGAATGATTTTTTTGCCGCATCATCATCATCACTGGAACAAAAACGGGAATCGATTTAAGAAGTTGCAATTCCGGAAACATTAACCCTTTGAATATCAAATTAATAAAAATGGACCAAAAAAAAATTTGATTAAATTAAATGTCATATTGTAAGGACAAATTGTTCATTGTCATATCAATAATAATGATAATAGAATAACAGAATAATTTAACGATTCAGCAGTTAGTTTGAATGAAAAAAAATTTGTATTTTCATTCATAAACTTTCTCTATATATTCAACAACAAAAAAAAAATGTAGAAAACAAGAAGGATTCACATTGTTATTTATCATCTTGTTAGGAAAATTAGATAAAAAAACGAGCGAGCCAAAGCTGAAGATTGATAATGGGCCCTTGAACGAAAAAGAAGAAAAAATGTTTTTTGATTCATTCATCAATCATTTTAAATGTTTCCATCCATATTTTTTTATTTGGTATATAATTTGTGGGCATGAACCGATTTGAGTGTTTGGCTGATTCCGCAATGAATCCAGAATCTCTTTCTCGCCCTCTATCGTTTTTTTTTGTTGTTTGGCTTGCGAAAAGCAAAAGAATTGAACAAATTTGAATCGAGTGTGTGTGGGAGAGAGAGATAGAAAGAGAAAGTTTTTGAATCTTTTTTTTTGGTTTTTCAAGGGCTACGTCATTCGTTGTTTGAATATCATTGATGAAAAGACAGCAACCAAAATGTAGAAAACCAAAAAGTTTTTTGTTCATTAGTTGTTCAATTTCGTTAATCATTTGATGATAATTCAAATTCATTATTCATCACCAAGACATTATTTGCGTAAGACAGAATCTTTTCTTTTCAATGTTTCAAATTTTGTTGTTGTTGTTGTTGTAGAATTTCCATCAAAAATTCATTGCAATCATGATCATCACCATAATGATGATGACCATCACAACAATGGTAAATGCTCAATAAGAATCGTCAACAACAGTATTGAATAATCAATCTGAACAATCAACAACATTGGCCAGAATGATTCTTCAACGAATAAAACATGGTAAGCTTGGAATTTTTGCAATATTTAAAACAAAAAAACATTCGTTTGATTACCATTTGATAATAGCCTACAATTCAAACATTTTTTGTTTGTAAAAATCTATTTTTTTTACTGTTTTGAAACCAAAGTGTTAATAAGTTTCACACAATAAAATATTAATAGCAATTCAGTGATTCTTGAAAACCAGAAAAAAAATTCAAATCACGTTTATTTTTTGTTCCATTTGATTCTGGTATTCATGATTTTTTTCGCCATTTAAAAGTCTTGCCATTATTTTGATCCACCCAATTTTAGCTAAAATGTTACGATTATTATGATGATTATGGTGGTCAGTCAGTCAGTGATCATTATGATGATGATGATGGTAATGAAAAAAAAACAAAGGTAACAATAAAAAACGCCCAAAAACAAATATGATCATTATGGTTTCCAAAAACAATGCTTTTCGAACGAATCTAGCTAGCTATATTGACAATGATAAATTGAATTGAAAATAACAATATTGTCATATTGATTGAATATGGTTATCAATTTTATTTTCCTAAATATGGCTAACAGAAAGCAAAGCAAATCTGACAATAATAACAAAAAAAAAAATTGTGTTTGTAGTGTGCGTGCAAAAGAATGAGATTAATAATTAATCAATTAGCTTAATTAATTGAATTTGATCGGGTTTTTTTCTTCTTCAAAGACATAACCGACAACAAGACATTCAGCCAAACAGCCAATGTTTTCGAATATCAAAATTGTATAAATGATAATGATTGTAATGATAATCATCAGGATAATCGATCAATTATCTCAACAACAACAACAACAACAATATTGCCTTCGACCTTTAAATTTGAATGCCATGAAGGTAAATTGAATTTGAAAATAGTTTTGAAATTAGTTATTATTAATAATAATTTTGATTATCATTGAAATTTTGAAGGTTTTTGTCGTCGTCAGAATCAATCATTCAATATCAATGATGAGCAGGAATCATCAACGACAACGTCGACGACGACGACGACGACGACAAATAGAAACAGATCGGGAAATCATATGATTTTAATATTGATCATAATGGCCATCATGTTTTTTGGTATGTGTATGGCAATGAATCTATTCAGTCGGTATGTAAATTTGAATCTTGAAAAACCCTTTTTTCTATGCAAAAAATTTTTTCATTTCAAAAGAGCACGTTTTAAAGAACGACGTGGAATATTTTCAAATCCACGTTTGTTAAAAGTTGCCACACATAATTCATCCTCATCATCATCGCAAAAACAAGAACATCTTGATCATAAAAAAATAACAAATTCAAATCGAAAACATCATCGTTTACGTTTATTACATGATTCAAAATTTCGTAATAAACATCATCATCGAAATAGTCGACATGATCGAACTCGTCGTCATAATAATGGTGATGATTGTAATGATAGTGATCAACAAAATGATGAACAGCAAAAAATTACCACAATTGATATGGATATCGATATGAATGTTTTACCGTCAGATAATCATCATAATATGTAATTTTGTTTGATAAAAATAAAAATTAAAAATTAAAAACTTTTAAAATGAAATTCAAATTACAAAAAAAAACGTTCTTGCTGCCATCTATTTGTTGAAATAAAGACAAAATTTGTTTTTTTTTTGAAAATTTTAAATTTTGTTTTATTTAAATTTAATTGAAAAAAAAAAATATATATCAATAGACAATTTTCGATGAATGTAAAGTATATTATCCATGTTAATTTTATGATTATTAATTATATGTGTGAGCATAGTTGTTAAATTGCCATGAGTCGATTGTGTGTGTGTGTGTTTTGGGTATATAAAACAAATACGAAATAACGATACAACAATTGAAAAGATGGATAAATGATAATAGATAGAAAGATAATTATAAAAAAAAATTATCGTCCACTATCACCTCCACCATCATCATGACCACTATCAACATCACTATTTGTTTGTCGACGATGTTTACGTCGTTTATTTTTACCACCATGTTTTCGATGTTTTTTAATTGGTGATGTTGATGATTCATGACCATCTGATTCTTTTTTATCATCAGAATCCGATTCAGATGATGATGATGATGATGAATTATTACGTTTTTTCGATGATGATTTATGTGATTTTTTCTTTTTAGATTTTTTCGATTTCTTTTTCTTACCACTAGATGTGGATTTTTTCTTGCTCAATAATTCTTTTATTTCACCATCCGAAATATCATCAATTTTATCGCTACCAGCAAAAGATTCATTGTCATCATCATCTTCATCATCCGAACTGCTGCTTTTTCGTTTCTTACTACGATGTTTACGATGTTTTGAATGTTTACGATGCTTTTTTGAGCTATGTTTTTTATGTTTTTTGCGTTTATGTTTTCCGCTACCATCATCTTCTTCTTCATCATCATCATCATCTTTTTTACGTTTTAATGAACGATTTACATCCTCAATACTATCATCCGGTTCATCATCACTATCTCGATGTTTATTACGCCGTTTATGTTTGCGATGTTTTTTCTTGGTTTTTTCATCATTATCATCATCATCATCATCACTCGAACTGACTGAGTGTTTTGATTTTTTCTTTCTTCGTTTTTCAGATTCAGGATTTTTCATTCTATTGAATTTTTCAAATGGAAATAAAAGAGATTAGTGGAATATTTGACAAATAACTTTTATCTTACCGTTCATTTGATATATCTCGTTCTCGGAAAGAACCTGGCAGTGTTGATGGTTGTTGATGATGTGATGATGGTAGAGGAACATTTGATTTATTTGCCTGAGAATCATGATAATAATTCCGTCCCGATGATGATGGTGGTGGTGGCTGAAAGCCATGTTGTCTTTGTGTATTAAAATTATGTGGTGGAGAACGACTTATCGAACGAGAATGATTGATTGGTGATGGAGATCGATGCATTGGTTTACGTGATGATGGTGATAATGGACGACGAATATTATTATTCATCATAGGAGAACCATGTCGATTTTGATGCGATGAATTAATTAATTGTGATGGTGGCGGCGAACGTGAATAACTACGATCACGACGACGTTGATACCCTCGTGGTGATTGTGGCGAACGATTTCCACGATATGATTGCTGTCGATGATGATATTGGTCACGCGGACGATATGGTGCCCCACCACCACGTCGACGATAAAAGGGCGGTGGTGAATTTGAGTTTGACCGCCGTAATGGTGATCTAAAACGTCTTCGGTTTGTTCGACGATCAATAAATCTGGGACGATAATTATCATTACGATTTGAACGAGATGGTGGTGATGAAAATGATGGTGATCGTGATCTTGATACAGACCGTTTTCGATTACCGGCATTTCGTTGTCGACGATTAGATATTGATGGTGAACGAGATCGTGATCTAGATTTTGAACGATTATCTAATCGTTTTCGAGATTTACGTTCAGTTGAATTTGATCGGGAACGAGAACGACGTCGAGGTGATCGACTATTGCTTCGTTTTTTCTGATCATCGTTATTATTACCAGCGTTATTACGTCGATGATGGTCATTACGACGTCGTACATCACGATCTTTACTATGGCTACGACTACGATTACGTTGATCATTATTAGGACTTTTGCTTCTAGACTTACGTTGTAATTGTTGATTATGATTATGATGATTATCATTTGTTGATTGATTGGCCTGAACATTCGAATTTTTAGGTGTTTCAGTTTTTGTTACACCATTCGATTCATCACCACCAATCGATTGTTGTTCTTGACGTTTGTGTATTTCAGCCATTTTTTCTGCTACTAATTGTTGCGGTATACCATCATCGGTTGTCATTGCATCCAATAATAATGTCCATAAACGATCCATAAATTCACGAGCACGTTTACCATCAAGAAATCCGGTCAGATTTATTTGCATAGTTTTACCATCAGGATAACGTTCTTGTTCCAATTGATTGATAACATATTCGTAAACTACTTCATCATCAAGACCAAGCGAAATTGTTATCTGTTTCTGTATCCATGGTTTGATAATTTCCAAATTGACTTTTTTTATATCAACTTTTTGATTCAATACATCACTGAATTTTAATTGTTTTAATAATTTTTTAGCTTTATCGGTAAAACGATTATCTTGATCGGCACTTGTACCACGAAAAAATCCGGCATCAGTCATGATTTATTTTTTTATTTTTTGGTTTTTTCTTTCGTTGTCAAATTTTTAATGAAGTTTAATTTATTTATCAAATGAATTAGGTAATTACAATCATCATTATCATTAAGTTTCAGAATTCAATTTATAATTAAAACAAACCAAAACAAAAACGTGTCGAAAAATGTTAATTTAGTTAACAAATGAAATCAATTTATTTATTTTTTTTATATGGGCAAAACCAGTGCAAAAAAAAAACAAAACAAAACACCAAACGACGGTGCTGGTTTCTCTTTTCGGCTTATTATTATTATTCCATTTTCCATTTTTTTTTTTTTTTATTATTCGATTTGCTAATGCATGAAAAGCGAAAGTATTGTTATGATAAGCGATGGTCACAATTCAACTCAGATAGTGTAGTGGTAGTATTGATAATAGAATGTTATGTTCGGTACTAGAAGCATTGTAAATAATTAAGTTTGATGAAAAACGTATTGTATTGTGACCATTTTTTTGAACAAAAAAATTTTTTTTTTTGGATGTTCATAACAAACGTGTCGTGGTCAAAATTTCTGTTTCAGAAATTGGTTTCCGGATGATAATTTTTTTTTTGAAATTAATTCATCTTATTTCATCCCAATCCAGTTATCCAAAAACTTTGTCATTTTTTCTGAGGTAAGATTTTTTCAAATTGATCGATATAAATTGTCAAAACTTTTTTTTTTGTATACCAGAATTACAAGCAAAAAAAATTGTAACGATGATGAAATCCGAATTATTTATTCTGTTTTTCAACAAAACAAAAAAAAAAGTTTTTCATTTTTTTTCAAAAAGAGAATTTTTCTCCCACTTTTATAAGTGACAGGTAATTTATCTTCTTCTCATCAACAACGGAAATTATTACTTTAAAAAAACTTTTTTTAAAAAAATTAAGATTCTCGAGACAAGCAACAAAAACATTTCAAATCGATAATCATTACAATCGAAAAGAATAATTTTACTTTTGTGTTTTTTTTTTTGAAAGAAAAAAAATTCATCCGCATAGAAAATATATTGTGATTCTGTTTTTCATTATTCATTCATCATCGATAAATTTATCAATGATGACGATCCAATTATTATTATCATCGTCACCGCCATTCTTCAACTTCGATAAAGTATTATTATTATTATTCATATTGTGTTGTTATTCAGTTGTTGTTGTTTGAATCGAAATCGATCGATATTGTTTCATTTTTTCTTCATCAAGTATTTAAAAAAAATCTATAAAAGACATATTATTTTCTTTAATAATAAACTCAATTATATTGTCTACAATACTGATGATCACCATTAACGACCAATGATGATGATAATGAAACAAACAAACAAACAGACTTTTAATAATAATGACAATGATGACAAAGTTGGCTAAAGCGAAAAAAATGAAAATATTTCCCAGAATAATTCAATATTTCTGAGGTTGTCAATGGAAACCATCGATGATGAAGACAACAACAACAACAACAACTATTCTTTGAAATATCGGAAACAACAACAAATTGTCATGGTGAATATATATGTTCTATATATAACTTATCGTTTAATTTTATAAGGTTTTCCTTTCTTCTTTGGTTTTATAGTCGACAAAATTCATTATTAGGGGGGAAGATTCAAAATTGATCCATCCTCATCATTTAATTTAAACTTGAATGATGGATCAATTTCAAATGAACTTTTTTTTCATATATTTCGATAATGATGATGATGATGACGACCAAGATAATAATAGATCTATGATCGATCCATAATTTTACCCATTTTTCATTCGATCATAGTTACCGAAAACAACAAAAAAAAAGTAGAAAGTTTTGAAATACACAACTTATATTTAATGTTTAGTGGTTTTTTTTTCTTTGTTCCTTGTGAAAAGATTCCTGAACATTCTGGTATTCTTTTTTTTTTTGTTCTTCGGGTTTCGATTGTCAATTCGAAACCCGAAAATAAAAAAAATAACGAGCATATTCCGAATATTCTACATATGTTATACATCTACACCTGCTTGACAAATGAAAGAAAAAACTACATACCTGTTCTGTCTACCTGTGTTCTATTTCATTGTATTGCAACCAAATTTATTGTGGTTTTTTTTGATTTGCAAAACTTATCTGAAATTTCATTTCATTTTCATTTTCATTCATTCGGGTGATATTCGTAGCGAAATTTTTTTTTTGTTGTTGTTTTAGTAATACCCTTTCTTGGAATATACATTGTAGTAGCTATACCCTCCGAAAACAAACAAACTGGATAATCCTCATTCTTGTTGGATTTATCATCATTATCATCATCGTTTATTTGAAAAAAAATCCGTCTGTTTTTATTTCTATTCAAAAATTATAAATGGTTATTGTTCGGACAAGTGGACAATGACCTAATCCGATTGCTATATATCTTTCTCTCACTGTGTGTGTATGTATGTTTGTCGCTATCGACCATCATTATTCATAATTTTTCATTGTCTAAAACGATTTTACCTTTAATTCTTTCATTTCACTTTCTCTTTGATTTTTTGCTAATTATTTTCAGTGTGTTTTTTTTGAATTCGACTTGTGTTTTTTTCATTTGATTTTTTTTGAAAAACTTTTTTCAAATTATCATTTAAATCATGGGACAAGTTGTTACTTGTTTTGGAACAAAATCCACTAGCGATGCAACGGCTAACATATTGACAACGACAACGACAACAACAACAACAAATGAAACAAAAACCAAAAAAGAAAAAAAAGTAAAAGAAAAAAAAGAAAAACCACCGAAAAAAGAACCAAAAGAAAAACCAGTGAAAGAAGGAAAATCTAAATCCAAAACTTCAAAAGATTCAAAAGATAATAATAAAGATGCAAATGGTAATGTTGTTGAACAAAAACAAACCGATTCAAAAGATTCAAAAACAACAACAAAATCATTGAATGGTAATAGTAAAAGTGGTTCAGCAAGTACGGCCAAAGTTCGTCCAATGACACCATCTCAAGGTAAATATTAATTTCTGAAGAAAAAAAAAACATTAATTAATTAAATTTCAATTTATAGCAGCAGCATCAGAAAATATACCTAAACCAGTTGCATTTGAAATTACTGTTGATGAAAAGACAAAAAAATTGACCAATGTTGTTATCAATGATGGTGAATCGATTCGTGATAAAATTATTAAGGGTGTTGGATCATTAGTTGGTATGAATGGTGGTGGTGGAAATAGTGGTGCGAATAATGGTAATAATACACTTTCTAATGCCACTCAAACTAATGGAAATCAAACGGATGTGACAACAACAACAACAAACAACACTAACAACAATGATGATGAAACACCACTTGCATCAGATCCATCAAAATTACAGGCACGTTTTCCAAGACGTTTACCAAAATTAAGTTCATTAGGAAAATCATGGTCAACAAATCAAGAACAAAAAACTAATGAAGAAATTATACAAAAACAGAAAAAAGCTGAAGAAAAACGTAATGAAATACTTGAAGGTAAAAAAAAGAAAGCAAGAAAATTTGTTGAAAAATTTTCAACAAATAATAATAATAATAATAATAAAAATCAAGATGATGATCAAGAAAATGAGATTGATTCTAATGATCAACAACAATTACGACCACCATCATCATCATCATCATCGGCAGCAAAACCATCAGCACCACCATCATCGGCAACAAAATCGATTAGATCACGGCCACCATCAACGACAACAACATCATCATCATCAGCTTTACAGCAAACTTCCGGCGATATGAATGAAAATCCAACCATTATTGTTGGTGATGAACAACAACAACAACCATCAACATCAACGGATACTGTTCAGGAAATATCCAACGAAGATGAAAATGATAATGGTGGTGGTAGTTCCGGTGATCAACAAAGTCCAAAAGACGAGGTTGTCCAATCAACAGATGGCGAGTAAAAATTTTACATATTTACAACAACAACAACGACGAAATTCTTTATGTTCCTGGATCACACACAGCATAGATCAAAGCCGACAAAACCGAAATGTTCTTAAAACCAAAAAACAAACAAACTGGATTCTTAAATTATTATTAACCATATAATCACACAGATTCAATAATTAATTTGAAAACAAATAAAAAATATTGTGAATCTATAATAATCTTTATTGATGAATAATTATTGGATTTATAAATGAAAATTATTTATTCTTATGAAAATTTCTATTTATATTTCATTTGCGAGCGCGGTTTTTTTTTAAAAATTTGCCTATTTCGACAACAGCAAACAACAATCATTATATTGTCATCGTTTATTGACCCAAAACAAAACAAAAAAAAATTGATAATCAAAATCAAATACAATACAAATGATGATGATTGAATGAGATTTTCATAGTCATTTTATGAAATTTTGCTTGTAATTTTATTATTTATGATTGTTGTTCATCATTCATCCATTGTTCATCATGATGATGAATAAGATATTTTTCTTATTCGATCGCTACAAATGCGAATATAAAATCAAAAAATTTTGGATGATGAAAAGGTTTTTTTTTTTGGCCGATTGGCTGTAACCATCATCATCATTGTAACAAACACACTAAGGGTCGATTAAAAAAATTTTTTAGCTTTGAACGACAAAACAAACTAACCAAAAAAAAAAATCGATCTGAATTTTAAACTTTGACTTGGATTTTAAACAAACATATCACCAAAAAAAAAAAAAAATCTTGTTGATGATTACCTTGGTCCACAGTTTTTTGTTTTTTTTTCTTTCAACAAACCTTTTTTTTGTCCCCTCTCTTTATTCAAGAATATGTTCATATCTGTTTTGAATTGAATGATGGAAATTCAGAATCATTTTCCATCATCGAATCATCCGGAATCAATATCATCGATTTGTTCACAATATTCACAAAATGATGATCATATTAAATCGGAATTTCAACAACTACAACAACAACCATTATCCGATGGATTAACAAATGATGATGATGATGATGATGGTAATTCATCAAGAACAATAATGATGAATAATCATCAAACTTTTATGCAGAAGAATTTACCATCATCATCATCATCATCGTCAATGTCGACGGCAACAACCACATCGAATCAAATGATGATGACATTTGATACAATTAATGGCAATTATATTCAACAAAAAATGATGCCAAACACTTCAAGTTGGTATGATATGTCATCATCATCATCATCGATTAAATCAATGACAATGATGATGACCGATGATGATCATCAACCAATAGTTAACCATTACGATAATAATAATAATAATAACATTGACGATCCATCACCACCACCACCACCACCAAAAATATCGCAACCTTCGTCATCAACGACAACATTCTATTCTCCAATTATTACAAATGATCAAAATAATCAACAACAAAAATCCAAATCTGCACTTAATGTTCATGGTATATTGAAAAGGAAATTATTGAAATTAAAATCATCAACAACAACAACAAAATCATCATTATCACCACAATTATCATCATCATTATCGTCTTCATTATTGTCTTCGTCGCCATCAACGACATCATCAACATTATGTTCTTCATCATCAACAGCAACATCATCATCATCATCATTAGAATCACCATATAAACAATTAAAACGTAATTGTAAAAATGAAGGTATTAATCCACAATGTGTTATCTGCGGAGATTTTGCATCCGGACGTCATTATGGTGTATTTGCATGTGAAGGATGTAAAGGATTTTTTCGTCGTACCATATTGGCTACGATGTCATTGAAAGCAAATCAACAAAAATTATTGGATAGTGGCGCGGATATGGAAATTTATAAAGGATATCTAGATATTTATAAATGTAATAATTCAATTGTAAATCATAATCCTCAGAATAATGGTGATGGACAATCAATGACAACATTATCTGATCAACAGCAACCAAAACGATGTCCAATACTTGTTGAACAGAATCGTCGTCGTTGTTGTAAATCATGTCGTTTTAAAAAATGTATCGATGCCGGTATGAAATATGAACCATCAGCATTGGAACCAAAATTAAAACGGTTAGCAATTCTTTCACTTTTTTCTCGTTGAAATTCATGTTGATCCTTTTTTCTTTTTTGAATAGTTTGGATCCATTGGATATAATTTTCTATCCAGAAACATTAAATTTTCAACGACAATTATATCATTCATATGCAATGTTTATCGATACATTGATGTCACAATTTCGAATATTTTTACGATTAATCAATAATGTAAAAGATTATCCTTATTATTATCACCATCATCATGAACATGATAGACAGTCTTGTAATCCAAACGTAATGATTAGTATGCGTCAACGTTCAGCATTGATCATTATGGAATATCTGGCTATGTTAACTGATGAAATGCTTACAAAATTTATATCATATATGGATGATTTCCGTCAGATTCATATCAATAATCAGGCCGATCTTATTCATCGTTCAAAACATTGGCTTCTTTGTATGATATTGGCTGCTGTTTATCCTACAGCCGAAAAATCATTAAATTTTAATGGAATCATATTCGGTGAACAAACATTTCATAATAATCTTTGTGAATTATATCAGAAATTAAAAATTCTTGGCAATGTTTGTAGCGAGGACGATGATAAAAATGATGAGCAACAACAAGAACAACCACAACAACAACAACCGCAACAACAACAACCGCAACAATTAAATTCAACATCATTGACAATGACCAACACTGTGGATATTAAGACAACAACAACAACTGCAACGAATAATGAATGTCAATTCCTTGGACTATTATTATCCAATCAGAATTCATTTCAAAATATATGTCATCGTGCATTTCTTAAATCACGAAAATTTCAAAAATCGCATTTATCATCGCAACAGAATCAATCACCAAAATCATTCAATTCATTTGAATTTTATCATATTGATAATACTATTCCACAACAATCACCAATAATAATGATGATGGATGATAGAAAATGGTTATTATCATTGAAAGAAAAATATCGATTTTTACCATTATTGACAGCAATGTTATTGATTCGAAATTATGATTCAAAAACGATTACCAATTCATCCGTAAATTGTAGAACGAAACCGGCTGAAACAAATCGAACATCGAAAGAATTGTCAGCCATCGATCGTATTCGATATTTATTGATGACAATAATGCGAAATGAATATCAACTATTCGAACGTATTACTGGATATTCGAATAATATGGAAAATGTTTGTACAATATTTGCAATGCCAAACAACAACAACAACAATAAAACCATTGGTAATGTTGTTCCGAATTTAATCGGTATGGAAAATTATCCGATCAATCAAAATACTATCAATAGTTTTGATGTTTTCAATCGTTTTACATTATCAAGATTGGCTAATAATTTTGAAGATGTAACAAGAATTATTGGTCATTTAGTATCGATTGTACGGTTAAAATTTTCAATTTTAATCTAATCAAACCGCCATACACTCACTCACTAACATAAATATTGCATGTGTAGTTTATTTTTCCGTTGTTGTTGTTTAATTAATTAATTGTTCCATTTTTTATATATTAAAAATTACAATTATTATTACAATGATGATGATTTAACGTTCACCTGTACGATGATTAACATAATTTGAATATTCTGCTTCACGTAATAGTACAACATTTCCAGAAATTTTACGTTTTAAATATTGTATACAATGTGGATGTAATTGTGTTATCTGATTGATTGACCAATCGGACATTCCTAATCGGCAAAGATTTTCAGCATAATCCATTTTAGCTTGCCAATATGGATATGGTTTTTTTGAATGTCGTGCTTTCCATGAACGTATCTAAATTTTTTTTTTCAATTTTACAAAGAAAAATAAACAATTTTTTTAGAAAATCAATCAATTTTATTAGCAAACATAATTAATTTCAAACAATATTTAGCCATTTTTTTTTTTGAATTGACAAAGACAAAAACGAAATTAAAACGATGACATCAATATATTAGTAAACATACTTGATAATCATGCCATGATATACGTTTTGGATCATGTCTTGTTGATGTTTGATAACGAATATCACGTTTTTTAAATTCAGCATGTTCCAAATAGCCACAAAAACCAATTTTACTTTTCAAACGTAACTGTTGATATTGATGTGAAACACCGACAGTTCCCAACGAAATCATTCCTTGCCAAATACGACAATTTGTATTTGTTTGTTTGATTGCCGTATGAACCATACGTTGTAATGATGCTAGAACCATGTTTATATAATTCAATTTTTTTCAGAATTATTCAAAAATCTTTAGCCAAATTTTCCACCAAAAACCGAATTCCGAATGATGATAATTTTCATATGAAAACAACATTCATATTGAAAAACACACACAAACACACATTGACCTCGATCAATTCATAAACAATGTATCATGGCGTTTTAGTTTGAATTCGAATCAATAGATGGCCAAAACAGTAATCGAATCGAATCTTTGATGATATTCAACAAGTTTCGATATCGCCAAAAACAATTTGAAATTGATTGATTGATTTGAAAAACTGTTTTTTTTTTTTTTTTGTAAATTGAAATTTTGCAAACGAAAAAACAGCAGCAGCAGCAGCCGCAATAAAATACAACTTATTCGGTCGACAGCAATAAATAATAATGAAAAAAAACAAACATTATTCGATGATCGATGGCTATTGTTTTTACGTTTTTCTTTTTCGTTTTTTTCACAAGAATTGAAAATTTATTGAAGAAACGAGCAAGGCGTCATATTATATCTATGGTGATAAAAATATTTCACAATATTTTTTACATGCCCCCGTGTTAATGATTGATTTATTCATTCGATTTGAATAAATCAATTAAAAATGCCATTGTCATTATCTATCTTTCTTTCTGTGTGTTTGTGTAAATAAAGCCATCAAACAAAAACACAGGTAGGAAATCCATTGGTGAAAACAAATGAAAATGATAATAATAATAAAAACATTTTTTTCCTCGTTCCTCTAGTTTTTTCTTCCAATAGATGAAAAAAATGCACTGTCCTTGATTGATTGATTGATTGATTGATTGGTCGACCATCAATCAATCATTTTCCATAATCGATCAATATTTATTCGATGATTGATTACACGATTTGTTAATTAACCATGTGAATATTCTCTTTTATTATTATTATTATTGAAATGGATTACAAGCAAAAAAACAACAAATAATTTTAAAATGCAAAAAATTTACAAAAAGAATGATCCATCATTATCGTGTTGAAGATGACAAAAACTTTTCAATTTTGTATTTTTGAACAAAAAAAAGAAAAAAAAAATTTCATCATCATCATTAACATGCATGGTTTGTTTGTTTATTATGATTATTATTATGTTAAATATTCATTCCATTATTTGTTGTTGCCTGTTATTTCCTGATGATGGAAAAACAATTGTGAAATTTTTTTTTAAAAATTCAAATCAATAATAACATTAATCAACTATCAACCTAAAATTATCAATACTAAAGCTACTATTATCATCATCATCATCATCATCCGTTTGCCAAATTTAGCACATCATATTTTTCAACCTTGAAATTTTTCTATTTCGACAAACATTGAAAAAAAATGTTGTTGATGATGATGATGGTTCGATGATTTTCACGGTGGGATATATATATTCAAAAACATCGACCTTGTTGTTGTTGTTGTAGTTGATGATTTCAATCTGATGTCACCAGAATTTTCGACCAAACAGTGCAAAAAAACCCGTTTTAAAGTCATATTTTATCGCGAATTATTGCCAAAAAAAAAACGAAAATATTGATGAAAAATATCATTCGGTCATTGTCCATGAATTTCATTTTGTTACTGTAATAAGCAAGCAATCGGACGATAATCAGAATGATTTGAAGTATTGTTCGATACATCCAAAATGGCAATGATGATGATGATGATGATGGTTGAGAAATATCATCGTTTGTTTTTCATTCAGAAGAATCAATTGATGGAAAAACCTGGCCATCATAATCATCAATAATAATAATAATGATGATCAATCTTCAATCAGAAAGAATGAAAAAATTTTGCATTGATTATAAATTGAATTTGAAAAAGTAAAAAAAAGAAAAAAAATTAATTACATCAAAAAAAAAATTGAAAAAGTAAATAAATTTCATGTTCATCATCATCATCGTCAATGACATTATGGTCATTTCAAATGACATCATTTTCTTCAAAAACATTCTAATCATTCGATAACATCTTACCAGTGATTATTTGGAATTGATTTGATCAATCTATAGAAATAATTGGAAAGAAAACAAGAAAACGATTCTCCCCTTTTTGATTATCAAAGAAAAAGAATCATAATTTACTTATCTTTTGATGGTTGTTTATGATGATTTTTTTTTCATGGAGCTTTTTTGGCCATTTGCAGACGGACGAAAATCCCACCGACCACTTAAATGAATTATTTTTTTCAATTTTTTTTTTTTTTTGGTCTTTGGTTGGGTCGACAAAAAATCGAAGCATGTTCCAGGTTGTTTACACACATTCACTTTTTATTTCATTTAGTGAAAAACAAAAAGTGATGTTTCAACATACAAAACAAGAACAAGCTAAACAATTTTCACGTTCAACCTGACCGGTAGGATGTTTGTCCGTAGGCACATGACCGGTTTTTGTTTGTTTGTTTGTTTTTTGTATTCAAATTGATTCTGTAATGGAAAAAAAACAAAAATTGAAGGTAAAAAGAATTTCCCAACTTACCCAAGTTACAACAGGCAAATATTGATTGATCGATTGATTGATTGATGAATTTGTTGTTTGATCGGAAAACAAACTTTGAATTTCATATCGATTTTCAACAAACAAATCATTCAAACTTTTGTTTGTCTCTCGTTTGTTATTCAATCATTCACATTATTTTTTATCCGGTACTTAAAAACTGAAAATGATAGTCGTGTTGAAACTTGATGATAACTCTCAGTTCTCTTCATCATCACCACCACCACCACCAACATCAACAATATCATCATCATCATCATCACACCAACCAATCAAAATTAATATGATGAACATTCATTCATTCAATCGAACCGAATCAATCGATTGATTGATCGATCGAACAGAAAAAAAACATTGAGAAAATAAAAGAAAATTGAAAGAGAAAAAGAAGAAGAAGAAGGAAAATCTTTCGAATATTTACCACCCAAAAAAAAAAAAACAAACAACTAAATACACATATACAACACATCTGTGTGTTTTTAGGAGAAGGGGAAGGCGAAAAAAAAGGACAATTTTTTTTTTGTTTCTTCATTTTCATCGTTGTTGATTGATTGTTGTTGTTGTTGGTGGTGGTGGTGAATATCGTCGACAGATTGATTTGGCGACAAATATTTGTATCTACCGTGAAACGAAAAAAAACTATTCAGTGATGAAGAGAGAGAGAAAAAAAAACAAATCATCATTGGAGAAGAAATGAGATGCCGAATACTTTATACAATTGGTTTGGCTGGTTGGTTTGGTTTGGTTGGTTAAAATAGACTTTGTTCACAATGATCATCAACATCATTTCAATTACATTGATTTTGATTATTCAATTAGCCCGAGACAAGAAGAAAAAAAAACACTGAGAGAAAAATGTGTGTGTGATTCGATGATCATCGTTGAAGAGAGAAAGCAAGAGAGAGAAATCTAGATATACATTTTCTGTCCAAAAAAAACAAGACATCCAAATGTGAAAAAAATGTCTTTGTAAAAAAATAATGTAAAAGTATTGATTGATTTATGATGATGATAATGGGAGGAGTGAACAAGATTGGTGGGTGTTTTCGATGATGATGAGGATCATGATGATTTGATCAATCAAAAAATTCAAATGATGAATGGATGTTTGTACAGATGATTTTTTTTGAATCATTAATTAATAGGATAAGGATAGTGATATGGTTATCATCAGAATGAATGAATCTGGATTCTTGTTAATTTAACGTTATCTCGATTTCGTTGAATGTTGATTTAATCTTCATCGAAACAGAACAAGTTTTTTTTTGTGAGACAAAGAGCAAAAGAAGAAGAAGAAGAAAATAAAAACAAAAATTGCATAACATTATTGTTGAATTTCAACTGAATACTGATTGATTTCTAAAGGGTTGAATTTTGATTTTTTGGTGATGGAAGGTGATCATAAACAACAAACAAGAAAAAAATCAGAACAGAATTCACAGGAATAACGATGATTTTTTGGATTTTCTTCTTCTTCTTCCATTCGTGTTAATGATGAAATTGAAATGACGACAATAACAACGAAATGAAGATTTCAATTTTTTCATCATCATCATCATCATTAATATTTTGACATCATCACAACCATTTTGTATAGATGTTTGTCCAGCAGTTAAACGAAAAAAAAATTATGAAAAACAACAACAAAAAGAGAGAAATCGATAAAATAACCAAAAAAATGAAGCTAAAGCTGAGAGAAATGATACTACCGCTACGCCATATTTTTCATTTTTCACTGTTCACAATTGATCATCCTGAACATCATCGAATGTATGTGGATTCATATAATTGAAAAGATAATATTGGTAAGAAGAAGACAGAAGATAAAGTGAAAGTGAAAGTAAAAGAGGGCCGGGTATAAATGAATTTTTTTTTCTTCTTCAGTTTTAGTTTTGATTTTGAAATAAAATATCTTCAAAACACACACACACAGGCATCAAAGAAATGCAAAAAAAAATTGAAAAAAATTGAAAAAACCACTTGTTGATAACGACATTGGTTGATTGGGATGGATGATTGAAGAAAGTGATGTTTTTTTTCAAATTTGTTGTTGTTGTTTTTGTTGAAATTCTGAATTGAATTCAAAAAAAAATTGAAGAATTTCTTAATATAAGAATTCGACATGTTTAAGAATGTGAAGAATTTTGAAAATCCGACATGATATTCAGCTGATGATTTGTTGGATTTGAAAGTTTTTTTTTGTTCAAAGAAGAAAAACCGATGGAATTTCTTGTCTTTTTTTTCTGGTAGATCTGGTCACACACTCTTCAAACACAAGGCGACATAATCAAATCAAATAGAAAAACGGAAAAATGGTTGGGCTTCACATTATCAGCAGCCGCAGCAGCAATTAAATTAACCATTTTCCTTCGACGTCACAAACACACAAACATTTACCATTACATTCTTCATACATCATCAAAATCATCATCGTGAAAAATAAAATGTTTTTTTTGATGAGGGAAAAATCATTTTTTTTTTAGATAACATCATCCACACTAATTTATCCATTGCTGTGGTATAACAGTAGTTTTTTCGTATATAAATCATCCACCCTCACCTAATAATTAAACAGACAGAAAAACATTCCAACAATGAAAACAAGGTAAAGGTAAATAATAAAAAAAAACGTTTTACAACCATCACCAAAAACCAAATAAAAAAAAATCTCCATTAAACAGCCACCACTACAACAAGAACTTGTTGCTATTTGATGATTAGAAAATAAAAAACAAGCCAGGATGTTGTCAATACGTCAAAAATTGCTTTGACGATGATGATGATTGTGATGATGAATAATTTTTTTTGTTGTTGAAAAAAAATGAATATTAAATGGGATAAAAGTACCGGTTGACAAACACAAGCAGACAGAGACAGAGTGATATTAGTTAAAATAGTTATCAAATATCGTTCGTTTAGATAACCAAACATACCATATATATTGAATGTGAAAAAATAAAGCCTAAACATTAACAACAGCAAAAAGCTAAACATGTTTGAATTGTAATGGAATTGAAATAGGTTTGGTTTGGTTGGATGACACAATCCTTGGACTACATATATTTAGATAAATTTGATTTTTTAAAAATACCTTTTTTGTTTTTGGTTTTGTTGAAGGAAGTAAGAAGCGAAAAACGAAAAAATCTAATGTGGAATCAAATGAGGGAAAAAACAACAACAGCTAAAAAACAAGAAGTGAAAAGAAGAAGATATCGATGTTTAAATCAATCGATCGATCGATGATTTTCGAAAGATTTTTTTGTTTTTGTTTTCGGTACAAAATTCTCAGACTTTAGACAATTTCTGTCTGTTCGTTTTTTTTAACTGGATGTTAATAATCATTTCGATCAAAAATGGTCATAGTTTTTTTTCTCCTATTTGAACAGCAACAACGAAGCAAAACATCATAACATCGCAACTGCAATAATAATTGTTTACGAAATGACAACGAAAAAAACAAAACAAAACAATTTTGGGTGATTTTAATTCAAACCGAAAAAAAACAAAATCATTGGGTGTTGGCACCGAATATCATTTTTTTCTGGAAACAATATCATCATAAATATCGATATATAATCGATTGTTTGTTTGATATGGATGGACGAAACTATCGATTAATTGATTGATAAATTATAATAATGATAATGATGATTATCATCATCATTATCACATAATCAATCAATATTTTAACTTGATAAAAAATAAAATATCCATATATCATATATGCAGAAAACACAAAATCAATGTTTTTTTTCTGTTATCTGTTGATTATGGGTGTTTTTCATTATTCATTTTCGTGTTTTTCGTAAAAAAAATATTTTTTCCTTATCTTTTTTTTTCGCACACAAAATTCAAATTCAAAAAAAAACAACAACAAATTCGCAATGGAAATGCAAACAACAACGAACAAAAACGTTGATGATTATTCATGGAAAAAGTATCATCATCCATTGATGATGATGATAATGATGTTCTCGTGCATGTGCTATATTCAGTCAGTCAGGCCAGGCAAGCGAAATTGGCCAACATTCCCAGATGATGATAATGATGAATTATCATAATGTCATTTGAAAACACAAAACAAAAAAAAAAGTTTCGGAAAACAAAAAAATCATTATTAATTGTCAATATGGTAATTAATGATGATGATTTTCTTCTCGATGATGTTATTCTGGTTAATTGTTCAACAGCAACGAAAAAACGAAAAAATCTTTTTTGACCATTTTTTTGATGATTATTCGTTTTATCGGTCAGTTTTTTTCCTTGTTCGAATGCGGATGATAATGTTTAACGTGTCTCATCATATATTCCAAATATGCGTGACCAACAGCAGAAAAAAAAATGATTACCAGCGAAACAAAACAGGAAACAAGATTGATTTTTTCCCATTTCCATCCATTCTTTTTTTTTTGTTTTGTTCATCTGGTTTAATTTAGTTTCTCTACTCAATTATATATGCAATATTTCTCTATTTGTATTTGAAGAAAAAAAAACTGATTCTTTTTGGATGTCTGTTTTTCCAATACAAGAAATGAAAATAGCGGAATAAAATGTGAAAAAAAAACAAAATATTATTATTCTACAGTTTCGAATATACACCTTTCAATGAAATACCGTGTTTGTGTGTTCCTTAAAAAAAAAATTACGGAGAACAAAAGGAAAAAAGTTAAGGCTAAAATAATAATGT
>ERZ500997.127-NODE-127-length-20630-cov-7.897546_pt1 | contig 20630 bp, 27 predicted proteins | sample MGYA00248826_ERZ500997 | MGnify/ENA primary metagenome ERZ500997 (study PRJEB25958, sample SAMN03398524) | human skin metagenome | study: EMG produced TPA metagenomics assembly of the Human Skin Microbiome Metagenome (human skin metagenome) data set.
ATTGCATTTGAAATATTTCATTCACATTGCTGCTAGTGTGAAACCCCTATAACAATAATGGTAAAATAAAAATTCTGTCTTTCTAATTGATAGTAATTAATTAATAGATCGATGCTTTGAATCTTATAGAATGTATGAATAAAATTTAAAACAATATATATCGTGTTCGCATGTAACATTTTTTTTCATATAATGATAATCGAATTTGATGGAATTTTGTTGTTTATTGAACATATCAAATGTTTTTAGAATGAATATCTGATATCATTTAAATTATAATCATCAATGATCATACAATCATTTGTGAATGATCATTGAAATCTGATCGTTTCAATTTCGATGGCAATTGTTTCCATTTACGTTGCAGCCTACGTTGATGTTGTCTTCGACGATACCAGATAGTGTTCATGGCGTCATTATCATCATATTCGCTATCATCATCATTATCCATGAATCTTTCGTCATCATCATCGTCAAAATCATTTTCATCATCACCATTAATAGGATGAAATTTTTTCAATACCCAACGGCAACGATTATTGGTCGCATTCTTCGCCTGATCTATTGGTTTCTGTATCACCGTGGTCAACGGGATTCCATTCCAATAACCCTAGATTTTTTGTTTTTGAGATTCAAAATCAATTACATTTACAAATAATATCAGCCCCCATCCAAAACATAAATCATACGATGTTGATGATGATAATAATATAAATTGAAACAAAATGACAAAATCAATTGATTAGTGTGGATGCGAATTGAATGAGTTAAATTCTAACAATAGTTTATTCGAATTATGTTGGATGTCCTTAACAACATTAATATGAAATTGAAACAAGGAATTAAATTATGAGATGATTAGACACACACACACACATATATACGATAACTAAACTTGTCAGTTTTTCTGTTCATCATCGAAATTAATTCAATCGGGTTTCTAGGATCCTCAATAATAATAATAATAATAATAGTCAAACCCTTTTGATACTGACATTCAAATAATAATAATAATAATAATAATAATTTCAATTGCGTCATGTTCGTATAGAATAATCGAGTAAAAAAAATATCGAATGATATTATCCAAGTGGTTGAATGTGTGTAATAAAAATGTCTCAATTCAAACAATTCTGATATTGGAAAGATATAAAAGAATGTATGCATGTTTTTCAAATGTAGTTTTCATTTCATAGTAAACGATGCAATGACCGAATACCGGATTCAAGTTTATTACCCTTCTTGATCGAATCTTTTTTTTACGGTTGTAAATTGGATCTAGGATTTTTTTGTGTGTGTGTTTTTGTTGGAATTAAATTCGGGTGAAGGCAACTTTTTTTTTTTGTTGAATCTTGTTAAGAAACACACACACACAAAAAAAATCATTGAAAACTCAGAAGTCCAATTATTATTATGACCATGTATTTGTGAGAATACTTTCAGTAAACTTATTATTATTATTATTATTATTATCTCATTCATTCATCCTTTTTAATGGCGGAAATATGTTTCCGGAATTTTTTTTCAAAGACTTGTCTCTAGATTTTTTCTTCTCTGTATTCAACTATGCGTGTGCCTGTATAAGTTTGATATTATTTTCATTTATAAATAAAGACATCATATTATTACTATTATTTTTTAAATTTTACCATTATAAGCAATTACCTACCGGAAATCTTTGTCCTGATGATTGATTACATTGAACAGATAGTGGTGCCGTCTGGTAAAGTTGATTCAATTTTTGTATACGATAAGGTGTCCAATGAATATTATTAAAATTATCTGCAACAGAATAATGTATTGATGTATTTTGATTTTCATTTATTCGCATTGTTTCAAAATATTTCATCAGATGATCGGTATCGATCGAACTTTTACAAACTTCTAGATTGCTACGTGGATAATAATGTAAGTAATTGACACACATCTCGTCGGAAATACCATAACCACCAAAAGTCATACGTGTACGTTTTCGTGTATCATAACGACAAACATTTATCAATGCATCACCCGGATAAACGTGTACGCCACCATTAGGAAGTTTTCGTATCTCTTGGAAATGTGGACTATAGTGGTTGTCACGATTAAGATCAGGTAGCTGAATACCACCACGAACATGTTCAGTCCAAGTACCAACACCAGTCAGATGAGTGTGTAATTGGGATGCAAAAATAGTGATACCATTTGGTGGTAAACCAACCCTCGTACATTCCGATACACAATATCCTCGTGATTCCATCAATGTGTTCGGCGGAATGGAATTCTTATCAATATATTCCAGACCAATCTCTAATATGCCGGATTCGATTGGTCGTAATCTTTTAGTATAATGGATTCTTATTCCTGAATTGTCTACAGATCCAGCTTTCATTTCTGGATTATTGTAATGTACTTCGATCATTGCGTAGAGGGAATAATTTTCTCCACCAACTGGTAGTCCAACATTTTCCGGATAAATCATTGGCTAATTAAGTTCGAATATATTAATATCCACAAGGATTCCCTTTTAATTTAAATGTATGAAATAAAAAAACAATACTCACTCCAGCGCCATAAGCCCATGCAGCTGTAACTCGTTTACATTGTTCTAATAATTCTGGCATGTTTGAATCGTGACAAAGACCATTCCATGGCGGCAGTTTCTTTTTGGCATCAACTTCACAATGAAATAATTCCATGTGATGTACAATATCTTTATTTTGTTCATTTATGATGGCTTCATATTGTACGATATGAATTCGTTGTTTAAATGTTTCGGGTAATTTAATCAACGTACACCAATATGTTGTCTCGACATTCGGAATAGTAACATTATCAACTAAAAAATCTAAAGTTTGAAGTTGTTCTTCACTAATTGTTGTTTTCGACTTCGAATTTGAAGGAGGTGGTTTCAATAGCTGTGCTCGCTGAAATCCATGATGATAATCAATTAAATGTAATCCTTCTGATCGAGATAATGGACCACGACCAGTAACATAGACCATATGAGTGGTGCCATTCTGTTCGGTTCAAATTGAGACATTGACAAATGATCATAAATCTAAAATGCAAAAAATCTTAATTCTTACATCGATTTGATAATCGTCAGGATCACATGTATCGAAATATCTCCGGAACGCTACATAAAGCATTTTTTGTTGGCGATCATGTTTAGATTTGATGAATTGACAATCATTTGATTGATGATCGTGATGATTTTTGATAATCACCATACTATCATTATCAGTTTTTGCATCCTACTTGGAAAAAATTTAACTTACTCAATTGATTAATACACAATTAACACAGAAATTAACCTCTAAATGCAATCTTCGACGTTTATCTGTCCAGATCAAACATAGATCGGCATTTGCAATGGATCCATGGTCAGAAAAGCCAAAAGCGAACCAATCATAATTGGTTTTTAGTTTAAGTTTCAATTCAAATAAAATTGTTTCGTCCAAATAATCTGGCGACCAGAATAGATGGAAATGATCATCGATATCCAAATTGATCTGATAAGTTGATATCGATGAATTCGATTTTGTCAAATTATTGTCATCATCTTGTGGCCTTTGTTGATTGGTAATGGAAGTTGATCCATTGGAGTTTAAAATTAAACGATTAAAAAATAAAAAAAATAGTGCAACTAATGCAGTCATGAGGAATGTTATGGCAAAATATGCCTTACAGACAAGCCAAAATTCTTGACGACTATGTTTATTATTATTCAATGATAGACGAAATGTTTGTTGTTCTTGTTTTGAATCGATTAATGGAAATAAATCGTCTTCTTCATCACTATCATCGTCATCTTTAGACAATGAAGCCAATCGGTGATTACAAGTTGGATTTAAACCTGGATTTCGTTTTTTAGATTTTTGATTAACTGATGATGATGATGATGGCTGTACGGAAATAAATTGTGGTTGTAGAGGAGGTGTGGTGGCTATCAAAGACGATTCATCGGAAGAACTACTGAAACTATCATCCGCATTCATCTGTTGCCTTGAGGATTATTGCTGATAGTTTCTGTCGTTGAGTCAATGGCAAAAAATTCAATCGAAAACCCTATATTGATAACATTGAAAATCGATTTGATCAGTTTGATATCCATCGACACAATGATCAAGGATTATTTTTTTCACCGCCATCATTATCATCATCATCATCATCAATATTCAAGACAGTTTTCATTTTATCAATAATAAACAAGGTAGAAATGGAATTCCATAAGATTTTCAAACCAATGAAAGGGAAAAATATATTTAATAATAATCACATAACTTTATTCATTATTAATATTTTTTTTATTGAAAATAATAAAAATGAACATCATTGGAATGTCAATTGTTCACATTGTTCATGACATATCTAACATAATAAATAATGACAATGAAAATGATGTTGATAGTTATTAGAATTTTCATAACTGATCGAAATTCCTCAAATACAATGAATTTCGACTTTAAATAAAGGAAAGAAAACAGTTCAATTCTTTTCAGTTTACAAATTTATATTAATTTTCGCCAAGAATATGATTAAGTATTTGAATGAATTCATTTTGGAATTCAAGGATCATGAAAAAATCTTCTCCTATCCAAGGTTAGGTTTATTTCCATTCACATTATGAGATGAATGTCTTATGATCGATGATGATGATGATCATGATGATGACCATCTCGTGAAAAACGTTTACGATAATTATCATCATCATCACGATAGTATCGATGTTGGTCTGATGAATGTCTTCGATCATTTTTATCTTCTCGCCTGCGTTTTCTTGAATCAAATTGATTATCCCTTTGATTTCGTCTATCGTTTATCGGCTCCGTATTACGCGATTGAGAATGATGATGACTACTTCTATGATTTCTACTTTTTGATGAAGATGACAATGATTGTACATACTCTAATGACTTGGCCTGATTTCGACTTTGACTTTGGTGGTCATCGTCTATAAAAGTGACACCACGACCTTTTCCTCGCCTGTAAAAAAACAATTAAATCCTTTTTTCTTTAATGGAAAAAAAATTGTCATTTGATACTTGCCATTTTATTTTGGAAACAGATTGACTAAAATCAACATGAATTCGGCGATCATCGATCAGAACATTATCCATTTTAAAATAAGCTTTTTCACAATCTTCTTTACGATCAAATTCAATGAACCCGTACTGTAAGGATTCATCCGTTTTCTGATCTTTGATTATTTCACAACTTACAATTTTTCCGAATCGTGAAAATATTATCTCCAAATCTTCTTCCCTAGTGACTGGATTCAATTTACACACAAAAAGAACATTTTCAGGTGGTTTAACATCGGCATCTGGTATGTCACCAATCATTTCTAGAACCAGAGCACGTTGTTTTGCTTCTTTATCTTTTAATTCTTCTTCAACTTGTTCATTAGTTTTACCATCTTCCATTACCTCTTCACAGATTCCGATTCGATCAGAATCAATCAATTCTTCAAGGTTGATTCTTGGTGATTCTGAAGGTATGTTCAGGCCAGCAATATCAGGGAAAGGATCATCAAGGATGACTGTATGAGTGATCATTATGTCTTGGTAGGGTCGATGATTATCATCACAGATTGTATCATTTAATTTGACCAGCACATCATTACCTTCGGTGATTTCTCCAAAAACCGTATGAACATTGTCAAGATAATTGAGTGAGTCGCAAAGCGTGAAAAAAAATTGTGATCCATGTAAATTTTCGCCGTTATTTACCATGGATATGAGACCAAGACGATCATGTTTTAACTTTGGCTTCTTTTCTGCTTCGATAAATCGTGATTTTTCATCTGAACCACTAACTAATGAATAAGCAGATTGTCCACCCATACCGGTGCCGGAAGGATCTCCTGTTTGTGCGATAAAATCACGTTGAATAAAGTGAAATACACAATTGTTATAATATTTCATTTGGCAGAGTTTGAGAAAATTTTTCGATGTCATCGGACGTTGTTCAATATAAAGATCGACTGTTATATCACCGATCGTTGTTTCGATTACGACAGACATTATTTTTGGTTTCCGACTCGATATTTTTGAACGTAAATCAACAAAAATTATATCAACACGAAATCAATTTAAAATCACATGATTCAATATTGCAGATATATGGATTGCTGGGTGTAAATAGGCTACCGTATATAAACCCAAACAAATCTCAAATAAAGTTCAGTGTTTATATTTTCACATTCGATACGTGTTCTGTGAATTGTTGAAACGGCCAAGATAGAAAACGCGCGTGATTAAATCCAAATAGCACGTTGCTCGAATTTCTCTGTTTATTAATTTAACTTTTCTAAACGTATCACCGAATTATCTGAATCATGAAGTATATTCTAGTAACTGGAGGAGTGATTTCCGGCATTGGCAAAGGTGTTGTATCGAGTTCAGTTGGAACATTGTTAAAAAGTATGGGATTTATTGTGACAGCCATCAAAATCGATCCCTATATCAACATTGATGCTTCACTATTTTCTCCATATGAACATGGCGAAGTTTTTGTCTTAGACGATGGTGGCGAAGTAGATTTAGATCTTGGCAATTATGAACGATTCTTGGACATAAAACTTCATCGTGATAACAATATAACGACAGGAAAAATTTATCAGAATGTAATTGAAAAAGAACGTCGTGGTGATTATCTGGGTAAAACTGTGCAAATCATTCCACATGTTACAAATGAAATTCAAGAATGGATTGAACGTGTAGCGAAATTACCCGTAACAGAACCATTAGCTGTTTGTGATGACCGTCATAATGATGTGGTTGATGAATCTTCGGGGCAAGTGCCTGATATATGTGTTATTGAATTGGGTGGAACTATTGGCGATATTGAAGGAATGCCATTTGTCGAAGCCTTTCGACAATTTGCCAGAAAAAAGGGACCGGAAAACTTTTGTTGTGTGCATGTAAGTTTAGTCCCAAAACCAAAATCGACCGGCGAACACAAAACAAAACCAACACAAGTGTCTGTGAAAGAACTTCGTGCCCTTGGTTTGTCTCCTGATCTGGTGAGTGAACTTATTATTTTCTTTGTCAATTTAATCCTTATTTTTGTTTCAGATTGTTGCCAGAAGTGAAGAACCAATTAACGAATCGGTAAAGGAAAAAATCTCTAATTATTGTCATGTCGATCCAGATCAAGTCATTTGTCTTAGTGATCAAGCATCGATTTATCGAGTGCCTTTAGTATTGGTCCAACAGGGTCTAATAGATTATTTTTGCAAAAAATTCAAATTAACCCTAAAGCTGGATCCGTCAACAAAATTCTTGCATAAATGGCGTCGTCTTGCTGAACGTCATGATCGTCTTTTGAAAACGGTATCGATAGCGTTGGTCGGCAAATATACGAAACTGGAAGATTCCTATGCTTCTGTTGTCAAAGCTTTAAATCATGCATCATTGGCCATCAATCGGCGGTTACAAATCTTTTATATCGAAGGATCATCATTAGAAGAAACGACCAAGCAGCAAAACCCATCCGAGTATTATGAAGCATGGCAACAGCTTTGCAAAGCCGATGGATTATTAGTGCCTGGAGGTTTTGGTGATCGTGGTATCGAGGGAAAAATTCTTGCCATCGAGCATGCACGACGGAAAAAACAACCATTTTTAGGTGTTTGCCTTGGGTTTCAATGTGCTGTGGTTGAATTTTGTCGTAACGAGCTTGAAATTAAAGATGCGGAATCCCAAGAACAAAATCCTGATGCTAAAGAAAAAGTAGTGATAGAAATGCCCGAACATAACGGTGGAAATCTTGGTGGTACTATGCGCGTTGGTCGACGAGAAACCATTTTTGTTAATAAGGATTCTATTCTTTATCGACTTTATAATCCAAAAAATAATCGTGTATTCGAACGACATCGTCATCGGTATGAAGTAAATATCGATATGGTTGATCAGTTGGAAAAAGCTGGAATGATATTTGTCGGGAAAGACACAACCATGCAACGTATGGAAATCATGGAATTACGTGATCATCCTTATTTTGTTGGTGTACAATTTCATCCTGAATATACTTCTCGTCCATTAAAACCATCAGTTCCATACCTGGGTTTGTTGCTTGCTTCAGCACAAAAACTTGAATCATATCTGGCCCAGAAAGAAGTTCCAAATTCAAATAGTGATACTGATGTTTCTGATAGTGATTCTACTGATAATTCAATTGTTGTCGTTGAATCTAAGTGAATTATTTCCTTTTATTTTATTTTATATTTAGCCTTATAATAATTATTAGTTAGAATTCATGTTTAAATTAATATATTACTTGAACAGTATAAACTCTGCATTGTGTAAATTTTTCCACGTGTTATTTATTTTTCGGCCAAACTTACATTGATTTCGTTCAACAATGTCTCAATCCAAGTCGGATGATCCTCAGAACCAAAGCCAGATAATAGCGAATGAAATGTCCGAAGAATCACCGCAATCAAATCAGGAGTCAGAGAAACCAGAAATTTCAATAGGCGAGATTCTTTGTCGACCGGCAGAAGAATTTGTTAATGATCCTAACATTGAAATTGCTTGGATGTCAACAGCTATTCGTCACATGGAAGCGTATTATAAATTGATAACTTCAATTAAAACTTCCGATGTGATTCGATTGACTCCAAACGATAACTATATTTATGAAGAGTTTCGAAAACAATTTCCCGATTTGAAAGTTGAATCCTTGACAGAGGAAATGATAAAATCGAATGAAGGTGAGTGACATTGAAACCTGATTGAATTTATTTTAATGTTATTTTTTTATTATGAAAAGCCAAAGAACAATGGCGAGAATTCTGTATCAACATGAAAGACAAAATGGAGGATTTTAATTTCGCTACATTGATGCGATTGAATTCTTATTCTGATTATAACGAAGCAAATACAATTGTTGTACCACGTGCTCAGTTCTTGGCAATTGAAATTGCTCGTAATCGTGAAGGACATAACTCCAATTTGCCACCAGTTCTTCAAGAGTGATTTTTTCCATTCTTTTTTTAAATTTGTGATTCATTTGACTTTTTTTTACTCTAACTTCTTATCATCATGTTTCATTTAATTAAAACTTTTCTCGAACAACTTTTATTGTCGGTGAATCGTTTCGCTTGTTATCATCGTATCATAGCTTCACCTTGCCATTTCCGAACTTCTTTATTTCCCTTACTTATCAATAATATCGACTCTAATAAACAATTTACGATCGAATGCGAATGGCGAACTTCACCGAAACAATCGTTCGACATTAGATTATCTTTTCGAAATCGTCATCTTTGTTCATGGTGGCCTTTATTATCGAATTTGGAAATCGAATTGTTTAAAATTCACGAAGATTTCATATTGCCTATAAAAGTTATAACTCATTCGTTGAATACATTAGACATTCAATTTGATCGTCCAACAACTTTTTCTATATTGTTAGATGATTCTACATTTGATAGTGGTAATGGTTTTTTATCGTCATTTGATACTTATTTTGATAAGATTGTTCTGATCAAATTAAATCCAAAATCTACAAATTATTTTAATCAACGAAGATCAGAGCTTTTTGTTTATACCATCGAGAATTTCGCTTCGATGACCAATGCAAAAATTGTTCAATCACGAGAATTCGATAAATTCCTTATATCTTTTGAAATAGATGAAACTGGTCTCAGTGAATCTTGCAAATATTTTCAACAAATACATTCATATTTGTTCGAATATTTAAAGATTGATAAAAAAATCATTGATAATGTTTGTGTGATCATTACGGTTCTTGAAAATGAATCTTACCATGTGAATTGTTGCCAACGTTTATTTAGTGAAAAATTACCCAATCTTACAATAAAGGTGATCAAAATAGGAACTGTTTTCGATATTGATTATTGTAATCATATTCAATCTTATGAACAATTTAAGCATTGGCTTAAGGAGAATGAAGTTATTGACAGTGACCAAGTTTCTCAAGGTAGGTGATCACTAAAATGAAAAACTAATCACTAATGATAAAATTGATTTAGAGAATTTAGATTCAATCATAAAGACTATGGAATTATGGACACTACTTTCTCCGTCTTCTAATAAAACATTAAAATTAAACAACCTTGAACAAATCAGATCAAAATATAATCAATCAATATTTGTTCATTATAATTTAGCAAGAATCCAATCCATCGTAGAAAAATTTCGCTCAAATTTTTCACAGATTGCGGAAAATAATGTTAATTTCACTCTTCTATCAAACGAATTCGAATGGACAATTATGTGGATTTACATGATTCGTTTGCAAGCATTGAACGAAACTCTTATTGTAGAAATCTTTCATCGTTATCAGTCTACAATGAATTCTATTAGCAAAATAATCTCCGCTATCGATCAATTATGTCATCAATTCAGTAAATATTATCGTAGCATTCGAATTTTGTTACCAAGTTCTAACGATAAACATCTTGAGCCACTCATCGCAACACGTGTAGAATTTTGTCGACGAATTCAAATACAGATTCAATTCTATTTTTATAGATCATTTTTAATTGAAACCATTAATAAAATTTGAATTTTCTCATTTGTTTTCAAACGAATTGTGATTTTTTGACAATGTCAATGAATCACCTACGAGTGTTCCTATGTACACATACAGGGGTCGATATATATCTGCATTTAAGTGACCGTTAGCAACAAAGTTCCAGAAAATGATACCATTAAAATTATCTCAACGCATAGCAATTCAAAAAAAGATGCAGGCACAGAAACGTTTGAAAAAATCCAAATTAAATTCGTTTCTAGTATCGATATGGCATTGGATTTGCCACAAGATTGCATCATCATCATCATCATCGTGGGCAGTTGATCTTGATCAAAATAAGCGCTCCTTGGATAAATAAACAATGACATCATATTGGAATTTCATTTGAAAATGCTCATAATCAGATTAAACGTCAACCATCATTGATCATTGTCATATTCATCAGATAAATTAAATTAATTTCTATTCTAATTTGTCTTCCTGCCGATTTCGATTTACTATACAGTTTTGAATGCAATATTTACAATGTGGAATATCAAATAACCCTTTTTTGTGTTTTGTTTCATCTGATGCGAATTTTTAAATTATCATTTTTTTGCTAAGATTTGGGGCACATTTTTCATTTGAATCAATAAAATCATTTTTTGCAATTTCCGTGTATTTCAATTTTCAATGTATGAATTTGGCAATTGACTATTTATTAAACACGCGCACACTCTTTCCTTCTAAAATTGAGTATATTTCTGCTCACTCGACGTATTTTTACGAACCTGAAGTCCAAGGTTAGAAATTGACCACAATTTTCTTAAATTATTTCAGAATCAAAAAAATAGAACGTAAAAAACATGACGGATGTATCATCACGTTTGGAACGTGTCATGTCCAATGAAAGCGACATCAAAGGTAAATAAACTGTTTGGATTGACAAAAACTCCCATTTTTTATATTATCATAGTTGCTGTTGCTGCCACATCGTTGTTACATCAAAAAGCGAACGATATTCGTCAAAAATGTATCTCCTGGCAATCCTATCATTCTTCTCAGATGATTTCCGATCGAGATTTTAAATTCATTACCTTATATGAAAAAGTGACTGCTGATAATCGTGCAGAATTCGTACAACAACATGCAATGGAAATGGCTGAAACATTTTTGACAATGTTGTCGACCGTTTCAAAAGATGAAACAATCCAGTATATATTATGCTTGATTGATGAATTGTTTCTTGAGGATAGAAATCGCGTCGAAATTTTTCACACTTATTGTTCCAAACATAAAGAAACACTTTGGAAACATTTTTTCCCATTACTATTGAGAGAGGATGAATTCATCCAGAATATGGTCAGTTTCACTAAATCATTTATAGTACAGTGATTTATAACTCTTTTGACTAGACTTCTCTTTTGATTTCCAAAAGCGCTTGTTGGAGTGCCAAAAATCGACTAGAATCGAGTGACCTAACTCTTTATTTTAATTGGCTAATCGAACGGATCAAAGCGGTAAAATCATATCATTTATTGGTTTTATGTGTTGAATGAAAATTTTTCTCGTCCTACAGAACACTGATTATATCCAAACAATTGCCCGATGTTTGCAATTGATGCTACGCATTGATGAATATCGTGAAACATTCGTCAATCTCAACGGATTGACTGCCATTTTTGATTCATTCGGCAATTGTAGCAATTTCCAAATCCAATATCAGCTAATATTTTGTGTGTGGGTCTGTACATTCGATAAACATTTAGTAATGAAAATGAATCGATACAACGCTATTCCAAAACTGGCCGACATTCTTTCCGAATCGATAAAAGAAAAAGTCATTCGAATGATATTGGCAACATTCCGTGTATGTTTTGAGAACATTTAATTTGTTTTGAACTAAATTGACAAAATGATGCATATCACTTATTTGCTTGAAATTATTTTGATAGCAAAACCTAAAACTGATTTAATGAGTCTGATTTTTTATTGTCAATTTTTTTTCAATTTTCAATTATACTATTTTTTCTATTCAGAGCTAAAATCTTGTTTTTTACAATCTAAACAGAACCTGATTGAAAAACCTTCCGAAGATGAGCCTGAAATTGCACGTGAAAATGCCATCACATTAGTTCAATGTAAAGTGCTTAAACATTTGGAAATCCTTCAACAGTCTGGACAAAAATTCGATGATCCTGATATCATAGATGATATAGAGTTCTTGTATCAAAAACTTCAAGAATCAATTCAAGATTTATCATCGTTTGATGAATATTCTACCGAAGTTCGTTCAGGACGACTAGAATGGTCTCCGGTACATACTACCGAAAAATTTTGGCGCGAAAATGCTGCTCGTTTGAACGAGAAAAACTATGAATTATTAAAAATATTGATTCGATTATTAGAAGCATCTAACGAACCGATGGTTTTGGCCGTTGCTGCACATGATATTGGCGAGTATGTTCGCCACTATCCTAGAGGTAAAGTGTAAGTATTAAAAAAAATAATCATTTTTTCCATATCAATTCGTTCATTATAACTAATTAAGCAATTATAATCAAAAGGGTAATTGAAAATCTTCATGGTAAAGAATTGGTCATGCATCTTTTGTCACATGAAGATGCAAATGTTCGATACGAAGCTTTACTGTGCGTGCAGAAATTGATGGTACAAAATTGGGAATATCTTGGTCGACAATTGGAAAAAGAAGGAAAAAAAGATAACACTAATTCTAAAAAGAAGGAAATATCGGTCAAGTAAACTCATATCCGTTGTCATCTCATCATTCATATTTTATCCAAGAATATTTGATTTGTTCATTAATTTAATTATGGCTTGTTACATTTAATTTGTTTGTTCATTGTTTTTCATTCATGTTCTAGTCTGGGTTTATTGAAAAAAACAATTGTTTGAAATTCCAATTTAATTTAGAATTGTTTGTTTGATATATAAATATGATTTTATTTAAATTTTATTCGTGTTATTTGTGTTGTTTGCTTGTATGTGTACTTGTTCTATCCTCGTGTGTTTCTCTATTGACAACGATGGGACCGATCAAAGTACGAAGACCACAGGCCATATTTTTTGATTTATCTGGTACGGCAACCAAATCTTATTTCATGGATAGTATACTGTTTCCATATATAAAATTGAATTGCACAACATATCTACATAATAATTGGGATAATCCAGTTTTACAACGTGATATTGAATTGTTACGTAAACAATCCCGTGAAGATGGCGGACCAGTTGTGGTTGATGCTGATTGTGATAAAAGAGAGATTCAAAAAACCGTTCTCCTTTATGTGACCAAATGTTTGGATGAATTGCGTGATAATGCTGCTATCAATGTTTTCCGATTACATATGTGGTTTGATGGTTATCATCGGGATAAAATTGAAACACCAGTTTATTCGGATGTTGCTATTCAGATCAAACACTGGCGTATTACACAGAATATCAAACTTTATGTGCTGAGCAATGGCTGGATTGAAGCAACCAAACGATTTATGGCTAAAACAAATCATGGTGATCTTAACCTATTAATTGATGGTCACTTTGATAATACTATTGGTCCTTTGGATAATCCGGCAACATATAAGATTGTCTGTTCGAAAATAAATTTGACACCCGATCAGGTTTTGTTTCTAACCAAATCGGTACCCGAATGTAATGCTGCTAAAGAAGCCGGTTTGAATGCTATACTTGTCATGACACATCGTCGTGATTTAGCCCGTTTGAATACATTATCTGATGAAGAACGACATCAATTGGTCTATATTCGATCATTCAATGAAATAACATTCATTGATGATAACGACAATACTTTGTCGAATGCTTCAGCTAATTCTGGTAATTCTCGTGAATCAACTTGCAGTCCCCAAGTTGTATCGCCTACAATGGCTCCAGCCTTTGCTTCAGGAAGTCGAAAAGGTTCTGCACAAAGTAATCAACAGGCTTCAAGTATGCATTCTGAAGCGAAAAATAATTCAGCGTCAGGAGGATCTGCAGCAGCTAGCAAAAAAAGTTCATCAAAACTCTCATCACTTCAAGCATCAAATGCCAACAGTAAACCTGGTAGATTTTCAAGCAAAGATGCAAGTAGCAAACATTCATCATATTCACCCGGAAGCCAAGATTTGGCCACATCAGCTCATCCATCTTCAGGATCAGCATCCGCATCAGCATCAGCTCCAGCGCCGTCTTCAGTTCCAGCTTCGTCTTCAGCATCCGCATCAGCTTCTGCGTCAGCTTCTGCGTCAGCTTCAGCTGCGTTTTCAGCAGCAGCATCAGGATCAAATCCAGCAACATCTTCATTATCGTCACAAAAATCGAAACAATCATCAATGACAAGTTCGAGGAAAAGTTCAACAAAATGATTTATGATTACAATATTAGTAATTTATTTGTTTTCTTCCCCTGCTTGATTCCGAGGAACTTATTGATATTAAAATCCTCATCTCATTGATGATAATTATTCCTGTATATAAGTTTTTTTTTCTTCCCTTTTGTGCAATTTTTGATCATCGTTGTATGGCAAATTATCATTTCATAATAATCAAACAATAGAAACAAAAAAAAACACATTTTTTAATTGGTGTGTTTTCCAAGAGTACCGCCGCCCAATCCAAATTCAATTATCATCATCATATGATCGTTCAATAGGTTAGTAAAAAAATTATTGAGTATAATGCTCGGATTCATCATGATGAATACTATAAACCGGTGATACATGGTTCGTCTATAGAGAACAATGGATTTTTGTATTTTTAAATGATAAAATGATGAATGATAAAACAAACATTCCATAGCGACAATAGTTGTAATAATAACGTTAATATTGCTGATGACGATGATGAAATAATCTTTCGGGGCTTTGTGTGTTTGTATAGAATCCTCTTTTCGCACAACCAACATCTATCAGTATTTGTGTGTGGTATCCTTATCCAATTAAGGATACATAGCCAATAACAACCAAGTTGAAGTTGATGAGAAAAAGTCTAAAAATAAAAGAATTTTTTCATTTTTAATTTATGAAGAAATTAATAGGAAAATCCGAATAGACTTTTTTTTTGCATGTCCTACAACATTCAAACAAAAGTAAAGAATGCAAAAGTTCATTTTATAAATGGTTGGATGATCAAGCGAGCTTGTAATAGTTATTCTGATGAAACAATCATACTGTCAAAAAAGTCATTGTAATATAAACCGTAAAAGCCGTATAAATTGTTCATATCATTTCTAATTTAACTAGAGAGGGAATTTTTTATATTATTTTTGATCAATGTAAGATACATTTGACATTTGTGAATGAAATAAAGAAAAAAAAGATAACCTTTTACTTCAAACAAGTCGATTGTAATTTTTTTCAACAAGTTAGTGTTTTGTTTTCAACTATTCGATAAAAACACGACAGAAATATCGAAAATATTGGTAAGTAAATCCTGACGGCCATTATTAATGATGATGTTCATGTGATTCATACGGGGATTCATATTTCTTATAAGTATAAATTACAAAGAATGAAAATAAGAAATGATTAATTTTATTCGAAACAATCGCCATCGTCAATGATAAGGGTATCAAATTACGAGAAAACCACTTTGATTACGGAGTTTTTGATTTTATGAATTATCGAAGCGAATTTTTTTAAAAATCAAAATTTGTTGATAATTATGTGAATGTCACTGATTAATACATTGATGAAAATGATGATTTGGAAAAAAAGTTTTTTTTTTTCAAATTCCTTGTTAATCGATGGCAATCAAAACATTAAAATCAAAAAACCGATGACATTCGAGAGACAAACAGACAACAACATCAACGCCAAACAATTGCGATCAATCGATCGTATATCATAAATTGCAGAAAAAAGTGTAAATGGATATGTATGAAGAAAAATGAAAATCACAACCACGATGCTGATAGTGGTGATCTTCGCAAATTGTCCACATATTAAACGTAGTTTTGATTTTATTGTCGTGTCGAACAGACTTTAAATACTTTTTTTTTAATTGTACGCATTTGTATTTTCAGAACGAATTGTGCAAAAACGAAAATGGCTCAAGATCGTGTCATTCTTTATTCTTATCGAATTCAGAATCAAACGATTCGTGAATTTCTTGCCGAAATGCTTGGCACATTCATTCTTGTGGTAAGACAATTCGATTGTTTAAAATAAAGACTAGAAACAAAAATTTTTATTTCAGTTGGTTTGTGATTGTTCGATTGCCGTACAAGTTCTGAGCAAACCACACAAGATTGATGTTGTAAGTAATAATACTGTTGGCTAAAACTACAATAAGAAAATGGAATAATCTTTTTTAGCTGGCTATCGGTTTTGCGACTGGAATGGCATTGATGCTTTGTTTCTATGGATGTTCTCGATTATCCGGTGGTCATGTAAATCCGGTCGTTACGCTCAGTTTGGTGGCACTGGGACATCTTCCATTTTGGAAAATTTTTCATTATTTCCTTGCACAATATATTGGTGGATTTTTGGCTACGGCAGTCGGTACGGTTTTATTTTTGATTTATAAACACAATAGATGATTTGATCATTTATCTTTCTCAGCCTATATGAATCATTATTCTGCCATAACCGTGTTTGATGGTGGCGTACGTTCAGCATTCTTCAACGCTACTTCGACTGCTGGCATTCTAACTTCTCATCCTGGTCATCATCTAACACTTACCGGTGCAATTATTGATCAAATTCTATGCTGTGGTTTGTTAATGTTGGGCATTTTATGTATTGTTGATCATCGAAATCTTAATACACCTAAACCATTAATACCAATCGCATTGTTTGTTCTGCTTGCCGGTTTAATCACTGCTTTTGGTTTGAATTGTGGCCCGGCTTTGAACCCGGCTCGTGATATACCGGCACGATTATTTGCTTGGATGATCGGTTATGGATCTGAAGTTTGGTCTCCGCATAGTCATCTATATTGGTTGATTGGTGGTCTGATTGCTCCTCATATTGGTGGAATTTTGGGAACATGGCTTTATCATCTTGGTTTAGGACTTCATCTTGATGACGAACAAGTCTGTAAGTATTTTGATTTTTTCATTGAAAAAAAAGTTTCAGTGTTAATTGAATATTTTTCTAATCTTTTTCCAATTAGAATTTTTTTCAAATCTTTTACATCAACAAAAATTGAAAAAAAATAATTTTATTTCCTGCAAATTCAATCCACACCATAGTAATTCTTATTATTCAAGAACTAGTCTAAACTTAACAATTAAAAAAAATTAACCCATCATTTATGATTAACCATCTCTTTCAGTACAACTATGTGAATGTTTTAAAATGTTTTATTTTTTTCTCAAAAATAATTAATCAATTATTTCACTAATTATAGGCGAACAGCAGCAATTAAAAACGAATATTGCCACGCAAGAATTACTCTTCACAAATTAAATTTTTCACTTATTCATGAATTTAAAAAATGGAATTTTTTCTTAATAAATTAGATTTGTTAATAAATTTACAATAAAAAAAAATTGGCGCTTTAAAAAAATTTAAATTTTTTTTCTCAACTTACAATTACTAGATGGTGTTGTTATCAGTCGTTTTTAATCATTTGAAAATCATATGATTTTATTTATTTAATTTGTTTTTATCCAAAATTATATTATTATGGAGGCACATCGTTATTGTTATCGATAGAAACTCATTTCATTTAACCAAATCAACTGAACGATGTTCGCGGTGAGAAAACAACCGGTGTCAGTCAATACATTATTATTATCAATTCGGCATTCAATCGGAAATCCTACCGGACAAGTTCAACAACTTTTCACAACAAAAAAGGCCACAAAAATCTTTTTACGTTGCAAGAAGACATTATTTTCACCATTTGTTTATAACCTTCATAGTTTGACTTCAAAGCCAAAAACTACATCAACATTCGTACCGCTACCATTGTTATCATCGATTACGACGATTACTCCAAAGGCATCAATAAGTTGAAACAAAACATTTTATTAACCGAATTCAATCATATTTAGCATATTTAAAAAATACATTTTCATTTAATTTTAAATTTCTTCATAATAATCATAGTGTTAGGTCATTAATGAATTTAAAACACAGAACTATTTCATTTCGATTCAAACTAAATCAATAAAATTTTTGAAACTAAACTTTTCTCTTAGATACGTTCAATGTCTTCAATAGCCAAAAAAATAAATGCCAAACGTTTGGACGGTGTTACCGAAAGTGTTTGGAATGATTTTGTCAAATTGGCCATCGAATATAAACCATTAAACTTGGGTCAAGGATTTCCAGATTTTGCTGCACCCGAAGTGGTTACCCATGCTTTAGCTCAAGCCACAACAAGTGATAATGTGTTTCTCAATCAATATACAAGAGGATTTGTATGCATATTAAAATTGTTGTTGTATTTTTCATCAACATGAAATTGTTTTTTTATTGGTCGATTATTGTAGGGACATCCGCGATTAGTGAATGCTTTAAGCAAACTCTATTCTAAATTGCAAGCAAGACCTATTGATCCATTGAAAGAAATATTAGTTACATCTGGAGCTTATGAAGCCCTTTATTCATCTATTATGGCATTAACTGATGAAGGAGATGAAGTGATCATTATTGAACCATTTTTCGATTGCTATGAAGCAATGGTACGAATGGCTGGTGCCCGACCAGTGTTCATACCGCTTCGCCTACGATCTGATGTGTCAAAAAATGATCAATCAACTATAACGAGTGCAGATTGGAAGTTGGATCCTGTCGAATTGGAATCAAAATTTAATGAAAAAACCAAATTGATTATTGTGAATACTCCACACAATCCATTCGGAAAGGTTTGTCTATTTTCTATCAATTATTTGACAAATTCAAAATTTTCACCATAAATTTTTTCCTCTTGTATGTGCACTTCCCAAACAAAAAAGATTTTCTCTCGTGATGAATTGGAACAGATTGCTACATTATGCAAGAAACATGATGTAATAGTCATCAGTGATGAAGTTTATGAATGGTTATTCTATCCAGGAACTGAACATATCCGTATGGGTAGGTTTGTACAACTAAGGTGTGACTGTCTCTTATGAATATCAATAATAATGATCATAGCAAAGCAAAAGATTATTGGTAATTCAATTTTTCAGGTCGATTAGGCGTTTGACAAAAAATAGATAAAAATTCATATTGATTGACTTCACACACCCGGTGTTATATGATGATTATCATGCATTACTAAACATTTATTTTATTGAATTTATAAAGCCACACTTGCTGATATGTGGGATCGTACTATAACGATTGGCTCGGCTGGCAAAACGTTTTCAGTGACCGGTTGGAAAATAGGCTGGGCTTATGGACCCGAACACCTTATGCAACCATTACAATTATTACATCAGAATTGTGTTTACACATGTCCAACACCAATACAGGAAGCGCTTGCTATTGGATTCGAAAAAGAAATCGACCGTATGGGTCAAAAAGATTGTTATTGGACGGAATTGGTCGATTTACTTCAGCCAAAACGTGATCGCATAGCTGAAATATTGAAATCAGTCGATATGATTCCAACGGTTCCTGAAGGTGGTTATTTTATTGTTGCCGATTTTGAAAAATTGGCCGCTAAAGTAGATCTAACTATTGAAACTGGTACTAAAGATTATCGTTTTGTCAAATGGATGTCAAAAAATAAAGTAATTTATTGTTTTTTATAATTGTATATAATCTTATAAAATTAATCTTTTTTCTCAAAAACAGAAACTACAAGTAATACCGATGAGTGCATTCTATTCGAATGACCATAAATATTTGGCAGAAAATTTGGTTCGTTTTTGTTTCATCAAAAAAGATGAAACATTATCAAAAGCCGAAGAAATATTGTATAATCTGAAACAAACACTTTAAGTTTTTGTAATATTTAAATGTGATATATTTGAATCGAATTAATCATATATTCGTTTATTTTAGCTAAATAAAATCAAATTATTTTAAGTCCAAATTAGTCTTTCGTTAGTCATCAAACATTTGTTTTTCCAATATGGGCTATATCATATTCATAAGAGAATAATGGAAATGCTTTTGCTTAATAAAGTTCAAAATGGCTAAATTTTACATAATCTAATATAAATAATTTGACGGTCAAAAATTTTTTTTTAAAGAAAGGAAAAAT
>ERZ500997.128-NODE-128-length-20582-cov-6.231987_pt1 | contig 20582 bp, 18 predicted proteins | sample MGYA00248826_ERZ500997 | MGnify/ENA primary metagenome ERZ500997 (study PRJEB25958, sample SAMN03398524) | human skin metagenome | study: EMG produced TPA metagenomics assembly of the Human Skin Microbiome Metagenome (human skin metagenome) data set.
GATTGAATTTATAAATCATTTCATCATATAGATTAGTAATATATATAATTTATAGTAAAAAAATTTGAATTATTTTATAATAATAATATAATAATAAAGGGGGAAAAATTACTAACTTTATGACATTTCATTATCATCATCATCATTAATATATTGGAACGAGCAAAAAATGGAAGAAAATTTTAAATGAGCGTGTTAGGTAATCGTGATTTTTTGTTTGTCGGTCATGTGCCTCATAAAAATCCATTCAATAGATTCAATGTAGATCAATAATTTTTTTTTCTAAAATAACAACATAATGTGAGTGTGTGTGGTTAATTAGGATGTGATAATAATAATTTTTAAAAACAAACAAAAAAAAACAACATTTATAGCTTATTTTTCTATGTATGGTTTTGCAACGGCATCGGATCGGAATCCGAATTGGCAAAAAAAAAAAGAATTGATCCAATAATTATCAGGGATCATTAAAAATTGAAAAAAAACAGAAAACTATTGCTTAGTATTGAAAAATATTGATGAGGATTTGAAGAAAAAAATCACACGACTGGATATTAAAAAAAAACATTCTTTTTCTTTCGATGTGAATCAGAAATCTTTTTTTTGTTAAAAAAATCCAATAACATTAATGATGATGGTGTTTGGGGAGGGATAAACAATGTCAAAGAGTTGTATTGCTATTAATTTGATAGAAACCAAGCAAACAAAAACTAAAAACACACCAACAAATAAATGATGTTGTTGTTGTTGATTGAAGGCTATAATGATCTGATTATTAGCGTTGAAACAAACAATCAAAAAAATTAAAGATGACGATAATGATGTACTACTGATGGATGATGAATAAATTGAATGAAGGAAACACATTTTCTTTTTGCTGTTGTTGTTTCATTATTTTTTATTTAAATTTTCCATAAACCTTTGAACATTCATTAGTGCGATTGGACTTGTCTTTTTACTTTCTCCCCAATGTAAAAACGATTCATTTTGAATCAATTTATTATCATGTAGATAAGTGAATATCTCGAATAATAATTCTATAATATAGGCAAAAAGTTAATTAGAAAAAAATGAATGAATATACGAATTTTGCTTACTTTGTGGATGATTTAAATCAACAAATAATGTTTCACATTTTGCAAGGAATAAAAGTTCATCATTTTTATCATTGACAAATGATTTTATAAGATTTTTGATTTTGTCCAATTTTTTACATGTGGCTATTAATAATAATAAATTTTAAAAAAATTATCATCAATCAATTAATTATTACCATTATCATTCACAGAATTTTGATGATTTTTGAAACAAGCATATAAAGGTTTATAATATAAGGCACATTTAAATTTTTCGTCGTTTTCACTTTTGGAAAAATTTTCCTAATTGAAAGAAAAAACAAAACAAAAAGTTGATAAGCATCGAGAGTTAATAAACACCGCCATGATACCTTTATCTTTAATTTCAATTGATCTAAATCGTTAGAAACCATATATTCATCAATTATTTCATCTAATTTATTATATTCATCCAATTCGGCATGCTGTGCTGAATGAAAATATGGCTTCATTTCGCTGAAACATTGTTTATTCTAGGAAAAAAATCATAATTTATTGTTTAATTAGTGGATGGTTTCATCATTTTTCATTGTTCGACATACCTTTTGTTCAATTAATTTTAATAAATGATCACGAAATAAGGCACATTCACTGCCACTAATTTCATTATATGCTTTTTCAACAGCTTTCATTATATCATTTTTCAGTCCTATTGTAGAACCTTTTTCATAAATAATCAATGATGCATAGGCAATCACTTCGGCAACAAATTGAAAAAAATTTGGTAAATCCATTTTAATATCTTCATATTGAGCGAAAACGGTTTTTAGACTGTTTTTTGATAGTAAATAGAACTCAGATTCATTCACAACAAGGAAACCAAAAAAACAAACCTTTCAAAAATATCCGTATTCTCACAGAATGATGAACAAAAAAATTGACCCAAAAATTGTCCCCATCGTTCACGAGGATTACATTTTTGACTAGTTTTATCAATCGCTAACAATATTGATTCCGCAATAAAATCGGCACATTTTGTTTTTGAGCAAAACGATTGAACTTCTTTATAAGTATCATCATAATCTTGTTTATCCAGATATTTTTTCAATGTTGTATCAACTTTTAATTGAAATTGTACAGGATCCAAATCCGGCATAACATTAACATTAGTAGATCGTAAATTATCCATTGAATCTGATCGAGGTGTTGGCGATAAATTGGCCGTTATTGATGATGATGATTTCAACGACTGTTGACTATCACTACGATGATGTTTATCCAAATTATAATTTGTTACATCCGAAACTTTACGTTCATCACGACCACGTTGTGGATAGTTCTTGGCATTTAGGCTATCATGGAAGGTACTATATCGATTCAAATTCATATCAATTAAAATTATTTTAAAACAGCAAAAAAAAACAAAAATACCGTTGATTTTTATCATTGGATGAAGAACCGGAATTTTTATTCTCATAATTTGTCGATGATGAACGACTTTGAGTGCCGGATGTTGAACCACCATGACTACCAGATGTAAACATGGAAAATGATGAATTGGATTGATCATTTTTTGTTCCACTTGAACTCTGTTCATCAAAAAATTTGATTAAATAAAATATATAATGATTTATGTAAATTCAATCATCACATCACTAAACTAACCGTAAAGTTTCTAAAAACAGCAAAATTTAAATTTTTCGTTGGTACATTTGTATGATGTGATTTACGTTTGTTCACCTGTTGCCATTCATCATTATTTTGAGCTAATTATTATCAACAAAAAATTGGTTAACAAATTAAAATCAACCAAAAAAAATGAAGTTACCATTATTTTGATATTGATGTTGTTGATGCTGTTGTTGTTGTTGTTTCTGACGTTTTTTCATTTCATTTGCCGATTCATTTTTCAATCGTTGTTGCATTTCCATATCGGCATGAACCTGTGCTATTAATTTAGGTCCTTCAGTTTTTCTTCGTGGTATCCATTGATTTTTACGCAAATCTAATAGATCCAAAATCATAAATCGAATACGTGGTGAAACTTTAGCATCCAATTCTTCATTATAAATTTTTTCCAATTGATTAAATATTTTATCAAATTTTGGAATGTGATCCGGATATTTAACCCTTATCTGTTCGGTTAAATTTTGACCAATATTAGTGATCAAGGCACAAAGACATTCGATATATTCTTCATGATTATGATCAATAAAATGTTTTAATAAATATTCAAAACAACTGAACATAATCGATGCATTCAACATATTAATCTTGAATAATTCGGCAATAAATTTTATATTACCAACTGAACGTTTACGTGCATGCATTTTTTCATCTTCCAATTGTTCTTCCAATACTTTACGTTTTTCTGGATCTTCAGTTGTTTTCACTTCTTCAATTAGATCTTTGATATTCGAATACATATCATCAAAAAATGTTTTCTGACATTTTGAGATGAGTAAATTTTTAAATTTCACCTGTTCAATTTTATTATTTTGATCATTTTCTTCATTCACTTTTATATGTATTAATTCGGAACAAAATCCAGCATATTGTACAATGAATGCTGGCTCAGCAACAGCCTTATCAAAAATCAAATCAATAACACGAACAAGACGATCTTTTGAATCAATTTTCAGTGCTTTAAATTGCGTCACTAATGTATGATAATTTTGTGGTGTCAGCTTGTTCAATATCGAACGAACAGTTTTCAATAGATTTCCTGTTTCAATTTCGGCCGGATCATTTGATTGTATTTTCCCGGGACGCCATTCATCCGAATTATATGGATAATCCGAATGTAAGGATGTCGACATAATTTTACGTGATTTTTGATCCGAATAATTTCTTGATGGTTGTGATGGCCGTCTTGATTGTTGTACCTAAAAGTAGAGGAAAATTTCATTAAAAATACCCGAATCTAATCCATTTCGATATACAAACCATTGATTTATTGCGATATTGTAATGTATTATCATTCATTGAACGATTTTGTTGGGCATACATTGGAAACAATATATCCGGTATATTTTGAGAAGGCTTCAATAACAAACAAAAATGAAAAATATTAGTAACCAAAAACAACATACACCAATAAAATACCTTTCGAATAATGTCACGAACATTCTCCTGGTTTGAATTGGTTAAATCCAATTCGGTTGCATTTGATCGTAATTGCAATAATGCATCACGTGAATATTGCCGTGAATCGATCACAATTGATTTGTTATTTGCAGCTGTTTCAGCAGCAGCAGCATCTTTATTGCCAACAATATTTGCTGGTTTCGATTTAGATTTGGATGATGATGATAATGATTCTGGTGTACCATCACGACTATTATTATTACTATTACCATCATGATTGACAATTGGCATTTCAACAGTAGCGGCAGCCGCAGCACTAATTGTACTAGTATTTGTCGGTGTTGACGCTTCAGACGGTGTAGTGTTAATATGATCAATAATTTCAAAGCTACTTTCCATATCACCCGTCGTATTTAATGTTGTTTGATGAATTTTTGACGACAATTCTTCAACAACGTCTTTTGTTGTTACGGGTACGGTTTTTGATGATTTATTATTTTCATCTAAACAATATTTAACAAGAACAAATTGATTATATTCCAAGAAAAAAATCAATAATGAAAAAGGGTTAAAAAACAAAAATCAAGATTCAATCTAGATTTAGAAAACAAAATCGAAGCACGAAATTTCCGCACAAACACTCACACAAACACGTTTTTCAAAAGTTAACGAAAAAATAGCAATAACTAAAACGTTTAACCTAATCAACATCTAAAAAACGAAATAAACAAAAAACAAAAATCGAAATCAACAACCACATGAGAATAAGATATGATTTCAAAAAAAACTAAATTTAGTAAACATCGGTAATGAATGAATTGAATTGAAAGAAAAGCTTTACATACAAAAACACAACATACACATATCATATATATCAACTATACTAGTGCATCTATATTTTGTCGATGATGAAATTCTTATAAAGTAAAATGAACAACAAGGAAAAAACAAAAATAATACGAACCATTTGAAGTAGTAGAATCTATTTCTAAAGATTCTTTATTATCGCCATCGATGACAACAGCGGCTGCAGCAGCAGCAGCAACAGCAGTACCATCAACGACATTATCACCATCACCACCAGTAACTTTAACAAAATCCCCATCCATAGTTGATGTTGTTGAATTATCATCATCATTATTATTATTCAATACCATTTTATCAACTTTTTCGGTAATTTCATCAACAACATTAATCGTTGATTGATTTTGTGAATCACTCAGAATAGATGATGATGATGATGTTGAATCAGCAGTTGATGTTGATGATATCGTCGGTTCATTATTCATATCACAGGATGATTTGTTTGGATGACCATCACCAGCAACGGATGATTCCGATGATGATAATGGTGTTGTTGGCGTTGTCTGCTGTTGTTTTTGTATTTCATTTGGTTTACTATCAGCAACAACTGACGTTAGAGAATTATCATGACCTTTATTCTCATTATTATCATCACCGATAGTTTTATCATCATTTTTACTACTAACCACGGTAGTATTCAGTGATTTATCATTATTTTCATTTTTAACCGGACCATTCAATTCAGTTTTTTTCAAATTATCCACATTCTTTTCCGATTTCGATCGATTATCAACAACATTTGGAGTATCATTATTATTATTACTTTGAGATGTAACCGCAGGTTTCTACATTAATAATAATAATATCATTATAAATAATTCTAATTTAAAAATAAATATAAACAAACATTTTTCGCTTCTGATGCCAATTGAACTAGATCCATTTTAACCCCTTTTTCATCATATATTTCTAATGGTCTTTTTTCACGTTGTTGTTTGATTGGCTGTGGCTGTATTGGCATCGGTAATTGTTGTTGTTGATGTTGCAATTGTTGTTGTTGCTGTTGTTGACCAGCAGATCCTGGCTGTTGTTGTTGTTGTTGGTGATGTTGAACATCATTTGGTTTATATGATCCACCAGTAGATTGATTACTTAAATCGGTTGATGTCGCTACTGGTACAGCTTGCGGCAAATTACTCTGAATATATGGATATCTTGAATCTAAATAATAATCATTATCATTATTGGAAAATGAAAAAAGAATACATAATTTCAAATACATACAATCATGTAAATAATACATATGTGGATAACCGTATTGCATCTATAAATAACAAACATAAAAAAATGAATGAATATAATTATCAAATCCTTAGACAAAACATACTTGTTGAACAGGAGTCGCCATCGAAAATTGATTCTGATGATGAAATGATCCAGGATGGTGATGAGGATGATAATATGTTGGATTCTGTGCAGCCGCATATGTAAAACCTGGAATCGAAGCCGCAGCTGAAGGCGGAATTGTCGTATATGATATATTATTATGATGATGATTAGGTATATGGCTACCACCACTTTGAGCACCCGTATTATTTGCACCGCCACCGCTACCACCAGCCCCAGCACGCATCGGGTGATTATATGATTGGCGATTCGAATTCGGATGATTGGATTGTATTCGCTGCTGTTGTTGCGGTTGTGCTTGTGCCGTCGTAACCGAATATGGTGGAAAACGTTGTTGTTGAGCTGCAGCAGCAGCAGCTGCATTTATCATGCCGGACATAGCTTGCTGTGATGAAACTACGTTTGGACCACCAACACCACCAGTTGGCTGTTGTTGTTGTTGTTGATTCAAATGATTCATCTGTATGTTTGTTGGCTGATGACCAATCAATGCCGGTTGTGTTTGATTTGGTGCATAATTACGCATTAATTGTGGTTGACCCATTGAATTTTGCATTGCGGCTGCTGTATTCATAGCGGCAGCATTAATACATGCTTGTGATACATTAGAATTATTTGATCGCATTCCCTTTTATTATTCCAATAAAATTAAACAAATTATTATTATTTCCTATCTAATGACTTATGTGTGTTAAATTTTAAATAAAGCTCATGCATTCATCATCAAAAAGGTTACAAAATAAACTATACTTACATGTGATTGATAACGATCTTGATTTGATCGTTGGTAATCATTTCGTTGATTACTACAAAGAAAAATATTATGTGTCAAAACAAATTATCAATTCTTATATCAATCAATAATTTTACCTTTGTGATTGGCCACCGCCACCACCGGTTCGATGTTTTGATATGGACTTTTGGTTGCTATTCATTATTATTCATTTATTATAAAAATTGATCAATTTGATCAAATTTGTAACCAAGAAAAAAAATAAAAAACAAAATTCGATGGAATCCTGAACAGAAAGAAACATTTTATTAGTGAAAAAAAGTCTTCAACAATAAATGGTTAGTTAGATACCGTTTTGTTCCACTTGACGAGTAAATTGTCTTGTTTTTTGCCAATTAGAAAATAATTTATTAAGCTCACAATTTAAAATCAAAAATGGCTTGTACAGACACAAGTTTTTGTTGTTGAAATGAAATTTTCAGTGTTAATATTCAACCGGATCAATGAAAAAAAAAATATTTACAAATTCAATATATATTAGAATAAAGGAATCTTTTTCTGTAGAAAAATACGAATCACACCGATTAATAATAATGAGATGAGAAACAAATTTGAAAAATTTTTACGGAAAAAAACGCTAAAAAAATCTTCAAAAAGAATTCGAATTATTATGGATATTAGAGTTTACTCACACAATCAAAAATCAACAAACACAACACACACACACGCAAAACACAATTTACTATTAATCGAATGCATTCATAGTTTTGGCGTGTGATCGAACTTTACATTCAGTCATTGATGAGTCAAATTCATTTCAATTATTAACATCGAAAAAAACATCATATAACAATTATTATTGAAAAGAAAAAAACAATTTCACCAAGAATTCAACAAAACAATGTGACTCAATGTGCTTGCTTGTGTGTATCATTCATCAAAGCACATCACACACACAAAAACATCATTATTGAAAATTGGATATTTGATGATAATAATGATGAATGTATATTTTAAAAAAATTTGAAACGGAAATCCAATTAGTTTCCGTTTGTATCAAAAAAATATCAACAGATTATGATGGTGTGCGTGTGTTTTGTTTAATCGAATCGAATCGAATTCTTTTTAGTTGAACAAAATATGTTGAACACACACACTAATCGAATTTTATGTTTTCGGAAAGATTCAATTTCAAAATTTGCCGATGATTTCTTGGTTTGTTTCTTTTTTCTTTCTGATTTTGAGCGTTGAGCTTTTCACACACACATTGAAATTTTAGCAAAAAAAATATTTGTTTTTTGATTGATAATTAAATAAATAAATAAAAAATATAAAAGTTCAATTATTCTTCTTATTGAAAAATAAAAAAAATGATGAATTTTCTTATTTTAGTTTTAGATTGGATTTATTGTTTTAATATTTTTGTTTCGTCGTGGATGTATTTTTTTTCTTTTCATTTGATGATGATGATGCGATCAAGAAAATGTGGCAATGCTGTTTTAATCAATTCGAACGTGTGTTTTTTCCGTATAGTAGTGGCATTGATTATTGTTGTTGCTCATCATTTCTAGTTGTGAGGAGGAAGATGGAATTATACGGTGTGCTGTGTGCATATTCCAAGTTCGCAGAGTTCACATCATGTAAAAAAAATTTATCCGCACGTTTACAACGTTGTTCACGTAGCAAGAACGCAAACGTAGCATATTTTTTAGAGTGAAAGAGAGAGAGAGCGAGCTGGGAAAAAATTTTGTTAACGTAAACATGGTTTCGGCTATTCCTTTTCCATCATTACTACTACTTTTTCGTTTATGCTAATTTTTTCTTCTTTCGCATGAACCACTACAACCATAAGTAGTAGCACATTTTGAAAAAGAAGAAAAAGAGAAAAAAATCAAGTGAGTTACACGCCTTTTTTTCTTCATAACCCTCTTCTCTCACAAAAAAGAAATATGATGTGATTGAGCAACTTTTTTTCGGATGCCGGCTTGTGAAACTATACCACTACTATAACATTTCAAAATCATCATCATCATCATCAATATACACGCAGACAGATTTTCAACACACACATAATCGATTTACATTGATTTTTCTTGTTTTTGCGATCAAATGGCGGCCACGAACGCGGTATGTGTGTACACGGTGCTTGATGATGAACGAAACAATCGATATTCGTAATTCGATTTTTTTTCGAAATTTTTAACCTTCCTGTTTCAATTCCAACTTTTTATGTTTTTGTTTGAATTTATCATGAGAGAAAGAAGAGCAATTCCAATAACTAATATTGATTCTAATCAGAAAAATGAAAATTACGATTTCTTTTTCTCTCCCCTGTTGATTATCTTTGCAATAATAATAAAAAACGGGTAAAAGAGCCATTTTTTTGTACAATGTTGTTGATGATGACAACGACGACATTTTTATCATCGTTGAAAATCATCATCAATAAACTCACTATAGTCACACTGATTTGATCGTTATTTTTGCTGTAAAAAAAGATGATCTCCATATCTGGTGTTTTGGGATGGATGGATGGATGAGCAACAAGTTTTTTTCTGTTGTCTTAACAACTTGCAAAAAAAAATTATGTTTAAACAGCAGCCGGTAAGATTTTGACTCTTTTTTCTTGAAATAGATACTTTTAATTAATTTTTGTTTGTTAATTAAAGAAACTCTAACTAATAGTGGAAATGGCAGAGAGGTTTTATGGATCAGAAAAAAAAACTAAGAAGGGAAAGAAAGATTTTCATTGAATTTTACAATCAAATGAATCATGATTGGAAAAACAATCGAATGATTCGATTGTTGAGCGTATTAGATAGATCATTGTGCCATAATTACCGCTTGGTGCACTATCATAAAAATGTTGACATATTTTTGCTGCACCAGAACAATCATATCTCATTGATGATTGGTCATTACCGTTATCATCGTTATGTGCACAACAAAGAATGGCATCACCACCAAATTCTAATTGATCCGAAAGAAATAATTGGTTTGCACGATGTACTAATTGTTCAACATTAATAACATTTCCCAAATTGATTGTTGGTGAATTTTCAACCAACATTGTCAGCACCATTAATGCTTCAACAATCAATTGTCGATATTCTGGTTGTGGTATTGAATTTAACACCTGTTCCGCTTGTAATGCAAATTTCAATTCACCGGCAGTCATTTCACGTGTTAATTGATTTATTAGAATTCTTCCTTCAATAGCAATTCCTTCACACTGAAAAAATTTCAAGTAAGAATTTTCAAGAAAAAACCCGGAAAAAATCTCAAACCTTTTCTAATAAATTCCAAACTCTAGAATAGAATCCAATTGGAACACGATTCAGTGCACCATCTAGCCGTCTACGTCGTAACCATTGACCATGACGATCAGATTCGAATCCAATTGCACCACCACCCATATTATCAGCATTACTTTCACCAATACCATCGATACAATCACCATCACCATCATCGGTTATGATACTTCGACGACTTAACATTCGGTCATTTATAATCGAAATTCGACCACTTCGTGCTTTGAAATGAATGAATTTTTGATTGGAAATTTAAAAAAGAAATCATCATTACTTACCACTACGAATGGTAAATTCTTTGCCACTGATTATATGATGTAACAGTGTTTTCATTTCATATGGACTTAAATTCAATAAATGTTCAGATGCTTCGATACCATCACACATTAATGCTCGTGCTAATTCTGATGCCATCACCTGAATAATCAATCCAATTCTCAGTCGTAACATTTCAACGAATAAATGTGGTTCAGTACGTATAAACATTGATAAATAAATAATTAATTCATGTGTTAACATTGCTGTACTTTGATCACCACAATGTGCTTGATCAATAATTTGTCTTAATTCTTTAACAGGTAATGGTCGTGTGATTGCTTGTTCATAGTTTGGTGGCATGCCAACTGTTATTTGTTTTTGTCGAACCAATAAATCAGCAACGGATTTTGCTAAATCTTCACCTTGTTTACCCAACATTCCTGCTGAATGCCGCACTAATGCCCATTTTTTATCCGAACATGCTTTTTCATAAATATCTTTCAATAAATCCCGTAATGTCATTATTTGATTATTGTTCGATATGATTCCAGTCTTCCAATCTAAACTCCTAATGTCAAAATTCAAATCAATTCAAAAATGAAAAATTTGTAAAACCTACTTATTATAGAATAGATAATGTAAAATGTCAGCTTGTTCTTCAAGAATTTCCGTTTCTTTGAACATATTTATCAATTCTTCATCAGTCAGATGTTCATTTATGGTAAGATCAGATAATTTATTCAATTTGTTTAAATTTTGTAATCGATTATCTAATTGATTAGATTGATCCATCATCATCGTTTCATCATTATTATATTGATCATCCATAGTCATTAAACATTCTTCTACCGTTGATGGTGGTGTTGTTGATGATGAAACATTCGAACATTCTTGTTGCATTCGAGCATCATATGTATTGCGTAATTTTTGCAATTCTGGATCATATTGATCAATTTGTATTGAGCGTGTACGTTTAATTATACCGGTAATAGCGGATTTTCTTGAACGAACACTGATTTTTCGTTTACCCGATGATTGTCTTCGTATACGAAATAATGGTGAAAATGGTTTCGACAGTTGTCGTTCTAAAAACGCCCGTACCGATGGATTCAATTGATCTGGTTGTCCTTTTTCAATATTGGCCAAAAAACTCAGATTTGTTATACAAGATGTACTTAGGAAATCGGAAAGATTTCCATATACAACACGTGTACCACTCAAATAACCACTTTTAATCTTTTTGAATGTTGATAATATTGCTGCTGGTGGACGATCATTTTCCAATATGAATTGTCGATATAATATTATTGTCAATATTGGCCGACCTAATTCACGCCAATTACTTTTCAACATATAAATACTTTGACGAAAATTACTAGCCAAAAGATTCACATCATTAACAGTGTAGAAATTGAAACGATCCAGGGATTGTGGTGTGAATACAAAAATCTTATCCAATAATGAATATAATTTACTTGTCGATAGAATTCCAACTTCACGTGAAACACGACCCGAAAGGCCAAGTTTATCATTTTTACCCAAATATGAATATAAATGTCCCAATGTTTCAGCTGATTGCACTTCAATCGGTGATATTTCATTAATGGTCTGGATATTAATATCATATTTTGCCATACGTTCCTGGACCTTTTCATCTTCAGCCAATACAACAATTTGTACAACAATATCAGGTTTTTTCCACATTGATAACCGACGATTTAATGGATCCAATTCACTTGGTTGTAAAAAACCTTCTTGCAATAATTTACCTACCAAATATAATGATTGACTCCACATAAATGGACAACTACCAGCATAAATACGTTTTTGTGAATGTGGCTGACGATATTCAGCCTCGACTAGATCAATAGGTACAGCATACATTTCTGGCACTAATAATAAATCATCAACTTGCACTAATAATTCATCTAATCGTTCAGAATATTCAGTAACCATATCAGGATTATCGGAAAATAAACCATCAATTATTAAATAACAAAAAAATAATGGCCATTCACATTCAATGTTTTCAAATGCTTTCAATTCAGATGGCTCATAATATAGTCGACTTGGATCTTCAATAGCAGTTTTATGTCCATCACGTAAAAATCTTTTACAACCATATCTACCGCAAAGTTTTTCAATAATTTCTTCACGCGTTTGTTGAATCAATTTAGGATTTTCAACAGCAAATGCTGGAAAACTTATTATCGACAGCAATGATGCATCAATTTCTTTTGAATTTGATTCACGTGGTAATATTGATTCCAATACGGCATGACATTTTTGAATTTCATCCGGTAATACATGAATAACCGATGAAGGACCACCTTTACCACCAAACAGATCCAATTCATTCATTGATTCTAATGCTGCTTTTGCCATACCAATAGAACTGGCATTTAATTCCGGCAAACCATGATTAGTTTTATCACCACGTTCCCATATACCATAATCAGGTATACAATATGCTGATTCAATATAGAATATGAGATTTTGTATGAATGCAACTTCGTCCAAGGTAAATATTATCTGCAAACCAGATGCGGTCATTTGTGCTAACATTAACAGAAACAATGATGTTGCATCCAATTGTAGATGACCCCATTCATTATCACCAACAACTGGTAACATTGTTGATGCTGAATATTTTGCATGCAAAGCATCCGAAGTTGATTGTGATTCTTTAAATGATTCTACTTTATCTTTTTGTTGTAACATTGCAACCAATAGGCCACGCATCATTTTGACACAACTTTGTTCTAATTCATATGTTTTGGCACGATCTTCATCAAAATCATCATTTTTTCTATATGCCATTGCTAATGCCCATACAGCCATTATTGAATAAAGATTATCACGTACCCATGCATGATTCAAACATGATGGATGACTTGTTGGTGTTGGTAGAAGACCTGTAACAGGATTCTGTCGGAATTTTCTATTAGAAAATTTACACCAAAACAAACAACAAAACTAACCTGATAATTGAGTATAGTTTTATAAACTAAACGTTGATAATAATCAAGACGTACGGTTGAATTGCTTCGACTTCGCATTGTTTTGATTTATGTTTGAGTATTATATTCAAAAAAAAATTATTGAGCAAAATATATCACACTAATTGAATGAATCAGGTCATTTTTTATTGTTGTTTTGATTGTAAAATCTATCGAAAAAAAATCAAGATCATCATCAAAACGAGAAAAAATCATTTAAATTCGTGAATGTCACCTGATGATTATCATCAGATGATAAAATCATGCAGAGTACATAACACCATTGTTTTTGGCGGATAACATTCGTCAAAAATGAAGTGTGCGCGCTTAAATATTTTTTTATTTTGTTTGGCTTCTAAATTCAAATTGTTCTTCAAACAAAACCTTTTTTTTATTATAAAGATTACAAATCGGAAAAAGTATTGTTTAAACAAAAAAAACTTTGGATTCATTAACAAAAACATTTCAAAAGAATAAATCATTTTTTTCCGATAAAACGGAACCGGCACAAAGATCCTTTCAAATAGTACATGTCAAATAAACAAAATGATTCGAATGTTCGAATGCAGGAGGCAGTGTCGAAGTGGATAACTTTGTTTCATTGATTGATCCAGAAACAAAACAAAGAAAAAGAATTGATCGATTTCCTTCTTTAAATGGATCAATCAATAATTGAACTAGACCTAAATATTCAAACATGAAAAGGTATTTATTCAAATTATATACATTTATTGATTCATGATTCTTCCATATTCAAGGACGAATTCATTGTATTCATTTTGAACAATCGATTAATTTTCAATTGAAATTTAACCTTTTTTTCTTTGTTATTCCGAAAAGATCATTTTGACATTTTCAAATGAATTCGGAATTGTATCATCATCATCATGATCATAACAAAACACTATGGCGACGATAATGATGGATCCATCCGCAAATATCAAGAATCTTAAGAAAGTAGAAAAAAAATTTCATTTTAATTTTTCGTTATTTTTGTTGGCACGCAATCATCATAGTTTCTAATGATGAATTTAACCATGAAAAATGAAATGAAAAAGAATCGTAAACTAAAATATTCATTCGGTTCAACTTTTTTTTTCGTCATACGCCATGAATCTTGATGAAGATTTTTGTTCTTTTTGGTCGAATATTGATCTTACCTGACTTTGGAGTGACTTTTATTTTTTATGATGATGATAAAAGTCGATCGAAATATTCCAAGAAAATTTGTTTTTTTTCCTTTTTGGGATTGTCATTTGATGAATTCGTCTTGGCAACCGAATAATCGTCGTTCATCACCATCGATATGGAACCAGAAAAAAATGAATCCGTGTATTTTTTTTTGAATTGACAAATTTAGACCCCGTTTCATCAGGGCAAAGAAAAGAAGAATTTCCAATGAAAAAAAGAAAAAATAATCTACCTTAATGAAAATTTTCTTCTTCTTCTGACGACAACACCGAAATGAAACGAAAATTTGAATGAAAATCAAACAAAAATTTTCAAATTGAATGTTGTTGATTTTTTCCAACAAAAAGCAAAACAAAACGAGAAACACGGCGAAGAAAAATATCAACTTTTTCCTGTTTCCTGATATGATGAGTGATGATTGAAATGTTTAAATGGTTTTATCTCTCATTCATTCTTGATTGAATGAGATTTGTTCAAATGTTTCTTTTTTGAATTGAAATGAATCGTTTTAAATCGGCTCGTGTTTATTGTCAAAACTCAACAACTGAACAACAACAACAACAACAACGAGAAGAATTTCAACAAAAACAAAGAAGAAAATCTGATTGTCCGGATTCAATATCGATTGCTTTTCAACAACAAGAACTTCAAACATTATTCAATCAACAATTCAATCAGCCAAATTTAGTCAATATGGAATCGACTTTTCTCCAACAATCTTCAACGCCATTATTTATTTCTGATCCATATCAGTTATCCAAATTATCAAATGATTATTATTTTCATTGTCATAAAATTCATATTGATTCAGATTTGAAAACAATTTTCAATCCATCATCAACAACAACCATCAACAAAAATGATAGCCAAAAACGGCCAAATACCAGCCATTTTGATTCAACCGATGTTAATATCACATCTGGTTTAGGTTAGTGATGATTTATATTTTCTTTGGATTTAATTTCGTTTTTTCTGTTTCTTTATTCACATTCTAGCTAATCGTATTATAGCCAATCGTAAAGATCTATTCAGTTCATATATAGCAACAGATTTTCAATCGAATCCGACCAATCGAAATGATTCAGCACCCTCACGATTAAATCAATCAAAAAAATTATCAACATCTGAAACATGGGCAACACCACCAATACATTGTCATCGTCCATCAATATCGATCGATTCAAATGATAATAATAATAGTAATAGTAATCGATCAATTACAACTGCTTCAACCAAATTATTACAATCGCCTGAAATACTTGAAGAATTAAATATCAAACGTCTATCGGAATTGGATAATCTTCTATTTCCTCGTATACAGGAGAATAAAAAATCCCGTTCAACAAATTCATTGAATATTGTCGAAAAAACTACCGAAGAAATTAATAAAGAACGAATGAAGAATAAATCAACATTATTAAGTCATTATTTTGAAGATGGCAAACGTCGTGTTGATTTTGTACTGGTACACACTAAACCATTACATCCAAATCAAACAAAAGGTGAAGAATTCGAACAAATTCAACATCGATCAATATTTGAGGTAAGCCAATTGATTGATTTTATTTATTTTTGAAAATCAATTTTATTGTCATTATCCAAAATCTATAGTATAATTTAAAAGATGAAGGACTTCATCTGGAAAAAGCTGAAGAAATAAATGATTCACAACACGTTTTTACAAAAATCTATGCATCTTGGGGTGTACTAACACGATATGCCGAAATAATGCGACTGAAAATGCCAATGCGTACAATGCAAACAACATGGAAAATGTTGTTCGATGATGATGAAGTACATTCGATGCGTTTTACAGCACCTTATTCAAAAGATAAAGAATATCTATTCGATATACCACCACAAAAGGAACAATTCTTTTCGCCAGCACAACGTGCACAAGTTATTGAATTTATATTGAAACGCAAAAGTTTTTCAACCAAACAGGATGATGTTACCGAATTTGGTATCAATAAATTATTATCCGATCATGTTTATACTGCTGCATATCCATTGCATGAAGGTAAAGTTAATGCCGATTATCGCTCACCACGCATGCAATTGATACAGAATTGGGCATCAATCAAAATGGCATTTCATCATCAACCATTGGATGAGATCAAAAATTATTTTGGTGTCAAAATTGCCCTATATTTTGCTTGGCTTGGCTTCTATACATCAATGCTAATACCGGCGTCTGTTGTTGGTGTTCTTTGTTTTCTTTTTGGTTTTTTCACTTTGGATAAAGATATACCATCGAAAGAAATTTGTAATAATGTTTATGATAATTACCTAATGTGTCCACAATGCGCACATGATTGTAATTTTACACGTGTATCCGATTCATGTATCTATGCCAAAGCAACATATTTATTCGATAATCCAGCAACAGTATTTTTTGCTATATTTATGTCATTATGGGCAACTGTTTATTTGGAAATGTGGAAACGATATTCCGCCCGTATTACCTATCGTTGGGATTTGTCAAATTTTGATGCTGTTGAAGAATATCCTCGACCAGAATATCTAGCACGTTTGTCGAATGTTAGCAATCGACGATTGAATGTTATTACAAGAATGTATGAACCATATATACCGTTTTGGCGTCGTCAATTACCATATACCGTTTTATCAGCGTCTATTGTATTTTTTCTCATACTCATTGCAATGGGCTCAGTTGTTTCGGTTATTGTTTATCGTTCAACAATACGTTCATTCATTTTGTTTAAAAAACCTGTCAATCCAGGAAAATCTCGTAAAATTAATATTGGTTTTCTACAAAAATATTCATCAATTGTTGTATCATCATCAGCTGCCGGATTGAATCTAATATTCATTCTGATATTAAATAATCTATATGCAAGAATTGCAAATTATTTAACAGAATTAGAAATGCCACGTACACAAACCGAATTTGATAATTCATTAACATTGAAAATGTTTTTATTGCAATTTGTTAATTATTATTCATCAATATTTTATATTGCTTTTTTTAAAGGACGTTTTATTGGTAATCCTGGTGAATTTGATGATGAATCATTGACACAAGAGGAATGTGCATTTGGTAAGTTGATTTTTTAGAAAAAAATATTTTTTCATTATTAAATTGAATTTATTTGACAAACAGGTGGATGTCTGTTGGAACTTGCCATACAATTGAGTATCATTATGATTGGTCGTCAAATGTTTAGTGCTGCAATTGAATTATGTATGCCATTTGCATATAATATGTTTAATCGTTGGAAATATCGTTCAGGTGATAATCGTAATCGTGTAACACGGTTTAATATACCACAATGGGAAGAAGATTTCCTACTGACAAGATGGCTACCAACATCATTATTCTATGAATATCTTGAAATGGTTATCCAGTTTGGTTTTGTAACGATTTTTGTATCAGCATTTCCATTAGCACCATTATTTGCATTAATTAATAATGTTTTTGAAATTCGTTTGGATGCCAGAAAAATGATTACTGTTTATAGAAGACCAGTAGCTCAAAGGTAATTCAATTCAATTTGTAAAAGTTGAAGAAATTAATTTTTGTTTTTCCAAATATCAGAGTTAAAAACATTGGAATATGGTATCGAATATTGGATACAATTTGTAAATTATCTGTCATTACAAATGCGATGATTATTGCATTTACAACCGAATTCGTTCCCCGGCTTATTTATTATTTTGAACATGGTGCACTTACCGGTTATGTTAATTCAACGTTAGCATTTTTTGAAGCTAAAGTTGTCAACGAACATTTGAAATTAGGTTATGATGAATCGAAATTGACCTATTGTTTATATTCAGATTATCGTGAACCACCATGGGCTGAAGGAAATTCTCGTTATAAATTTACATCATTTTATTATAAATTATTAGCATTTCGTCTTTTGTTTGTTGTTGTATTTGAAAATATTATCGCTGCCGTTACATCTATGATGCGTTGGTTAATACCAGACGTACCGCAACAATTACGACAACAGATGCGTCAACATACTTATCTTACTAATGAATTAATATTACAACAAGAATATCAACGTGCCAAAGAAATGTCCGATGGTTTGGATCGTGCTCGAACAGCATTAACAAGAACAGGTCGTATGATGACAGCTAACAGTGGTAATTTGCTGAAAATCAATAATAAAGAACAACAACAACTGATTGATCTGAATAATCGTAATATTCAAACACCCTTTAATCAATATCATTCTTCATTATCGGAAGATAAACGATCCAATCAACCACCACCATCGACATCATCTAACTCTGATATTGTTTCACCAATGACGGCTAAATTCACTAGGAATGGTAAAAAAATTTCAACAATCGATGAAAATGATGATGACGACGATATCGATGATCATCATCATAGTATCGATAGCCATAATGAACATCCTGCCAAAATTAGACGTCGTCATCAAAATATCGATAATGATGATGATTATAATGATGTTGTTTCATTACCAAATCTAAATGATAATAATCTTAATGATTCTATTAATTATTTATTGAATTTTTCATCATCATCATCACCGACAACAACCAATTCTCGTGAACAATTAATAACCGGAAATCGTTTATTGGATTGAAATATTGCAAATAATTGCAACAAGATGGCGATACCTGTCTTAAACTGAATTTTTTTTTTGTTACAAAAAAATGGATTTTTGTTTACTGGTTATGAATCCTCGATATTATCTCAGATATTACAAAGAAACATGATGATGATCACTATGGTAGCAAATAATGAAAATATGATTATATCTCAATGCACAACATGTGTGTATTGCAATATTGCCTTGAGAAAATTATTGGTGAAAAAAAGATGTTTCTTAGCGGTGATGAAAAAAAAACATTATATAGACACTATGGTAAAAAAACCAAGAATAAGAAAATAATCGTTTACTCATCTCATCTCGTATGCCGTCTCCTCTTTATGCAATCAACAAATCAATGGAGCAATATCAAATCAATCTACAATAATGGTATGTGTTTTTTTATTTTTTATTTTGGTAATTTTGTACGGAGGTCGGCGAAACCAAAAACCTTTTGCATGCATATCGATTACAAACAAACAAGCAAAAAAACAGAAACAAACAAACAAACCACAAAAAGACATTGATCGAATCTCAACAATCATCATCATCATCAACATAACTGAAGAACACCACCATCGTCAGTAGCAGCTAGCTTTCATCAAATATTCGAAAGAAAACAACCACAAATCTTTGGATTATTATATCATCATCACTTTTGATTTCGAATATTTTTTTTTAATCGAACAAAACAAAAAACTATAGCAACAATGTTTGATTATTGTTTGATTACCAGTTATTATTATTATTGGATGGGTGGTGGTAGTAATGTTGTTAATGTTGTTATAATGTAAACATCCAAAAAAAAATTAACAATAACGAATTTGGATTTTTGATTGAATTATTTTTCCATTTACATTATTTTTTTATACTCCATAAACATATAAACAGTGAGAAAAAACTGTAACATTGAATGAAAGAAAATTCTTAATAATCGTACAAATCAAAAGAAATTGGAGATTTTTTTCGGTTTCGGTGTTTGGCAACAAACAAAAAATATCAAATTTTTTAGTGAAACAATAAAGAAAATTTTGTTTTGTCTTATCAAATCTATCATCATCATCCTTCCTATTTAGATCATAAATAGTATGTATTTTTGTTTTTGAAACATAAAAAATCAAATGTTTCTTTATTGTTTCACTAAAAAA
>ERZ500997.129-NODE-129-length-20567-cov-7.967824_pt1 | contig 20567 bp, 24 predicted proteins | sample MGYA00248826_ERZ500997 | MGnify/ENA primary metagenome ERZ500997 (study PRJEB25958, sample SAMN03398524) | human skin metagenome | study: EMG produced TPA metagenomics assembly of the Human Skin Microbiome Metagenome (human skin metagenome) data set.
AGACAACTGATCAATGTAATAATAATTTATAATGAATTACAAATGTCATCATCATCATCATCATCTTCATCATTAATAATTGGTGTTGAATACATTGAACAACATTGCATTTTCTTTTTTCTAACGAAATTAATTTCATACCGCTCCTTTTCTTCAGAATTCGATTCGATTCGATCTCCACCCACATACATTTTCATCAATCATTTTATCATCTTTTCATAGATTTTTATCTACAACAAAAAAAAAACAGGCATTACCAAATTGTGAAAACAAAACAACAAAATAAAAATCAAATATTAATTCTATTCGTAACTAACAAAGCAGCAGAAAAAAAAATCTGATTAGGATTATTTTTTTTTATATAATCAAACTTTGATCAGGAGATTTTAAATTTTTTTCCTTATGTTTTTGTTTAACTAGCAATCTTCACACTGAATTTTTTTGTTAACCAAATTCAAACCAAAACAAGCAAGATAACAAGTTTTGTTTCATACGTCAAACGGAAAAAAACCCGCAAAATTTTTTTCTATTTTGAAAAAAAACGCATCAAGAATTGATAATTTAAGCTTCAAACCGAGAACTCTGATGATTCATAACAGCAACAGCAGCTTTATCAAATCCAAGATTTGTGAAACAAAAAAAAAATTATTCAGGATTTGATAATTATTAATTGATCTGATAACCATTGTGAGATGATTTCTTTTTCTTTTTATTTTATTTTTCTCATTGTTTTCATTTGTATTTCATTTTTTTCTGTTTCGTTTGTCATTAATTATTATTATCATTAAAAATTAACAAATCATTGAGATAAAAAAAACGATAAAATTGTGAAATTATTTTAACTTTTTTTTCCCCACATTTTTATTTTGTATTTGTATCATTATTGAGGAAAATAAAAGTAAAAATAAAAAATGATAATAAATAAATTCTATTCAATCCTTTTGAATCATTTTCTATAGTCAAAAAAAAATGTCATTCCGATCAATTCATAATTGATCATTATCACTCATTTCTGCCATCTATTGAAAATGTAAGAAATTTTCTAATCAATTTTTTTTCATTTGAATCAATTATTGATTGCGTAAATACCCATAAGAAATAAAAATCAATTTTTCAAATCAATCTCTCGAATCGACAAAAAAAAATTATATTTGATTTTTTTCCAATAAAGTTCATCGTCTTTAACCATTGACAATCATCACAAACAAACGACGTTGTCAATTATTATTTATATATAACTAAACAAAATGAACAATTTATAATGATGATGACAACCAACAATGATGATCGGCTACGGTCAATGGCATTTACTAAAAAATAAACCTTCATTGCTATACGTTTGTTTGCCATAATCAAATTGAAGATTATTGTAATCATTATTATTATTATTATTGAAAAAAACGAACCAATGAATAAGTATAATGAAGTTGAATAAGTAATTATTTTCCCAACAACAACAATCATAAACAAAAAAAAAATTGCCATGATGATGAGTTCGAAGACATTCGACAAAGTCGACGACAATGCTTATCTCTACCCACCTTACCAATCAAACTATGAAGGTAAAGTTTATACATTGGATTGCGTGTGTCCACCAGAAAAAATAGTTTCAGACCAACGATGATGAAAATAATGATGGACAACGACGACCACAAAGATAATCAGATCGAGTTTATATATGATAACGATCATTACCATGAGAGTATTATAGCAATATAATAATGATAATGATGACATCGTATACGATTGTATGAATTGGTTTGTCCACCTACCACAAAGATTGTGAATATATTCTTTTCTCGAAAAATTCCTTGTCGTCAACAATGATAATTTCTGCATCACTGGTCTATACCTAATGATGAATTTAACTAACCGAACCTCTTTCATTTTCATGACGGGTTGATGATCGGTTGTAATCTTAGCTAACACCCCCATTACATTCCCAACTCAATCATAATAATTCATTTTTGATTTGTTTGCACCTGAAATTTTTTATTATTATTACTCTTTTAAATTTGTCACAATAGGGCTATTACTTTTTAAATTATTCTCATATGTACATAGATTAATCTATTATGATGATATTCATGAAAATTTTCGGTCTCATAATATCAATTCATGAAATGAATGACATATTTTATATATTTGAACAACGGAAGTTCAAAGAAAAACTTATTTTTATTAAAACCGTTTCAGGAGCGATATATCTCATCGAAATATGTATTTTTTTATTATTATTATTATTCAAACATATCAATGAAATAATTACAACGAATCCGATCCTATAGTATAAAGTCTAATCATGGCCATATATAATAATCACCTGCCACTACAACGATAATTCTAGATTTCAACCACATGTTAAAATACTCTAACACTTATACGAACGACCAAATAAACACCATTCATGGTGATCCATTCTATACCACATGTTTAATACCATACAATCATTGATCCGAGGTGTGGTGGTAATGGTGATAGTGATAGAGGTGGTGGTGGCAAACATACAATCCAATGTATATGGTCGTTTTTTATTATAAACGATCCATTGCGAGTTGTTGTCGTCGTGCTGAAGCTTTGCCCAACGATCATTGTGAATTAAAGAAGATTGAGCTGTTGCTATAATTTGTGTGAATTTTATGAAAACTGGCGCGTTTATTACACTCGTTCATCCAAGCATCAAGAATCATCGAATCTCACTGTCCATTGTGTTGTTCTATACAACGATTTTTCAAACATCAATTCCACTCACCATCATCTGGACACTCTAACATTGGGAAATTGGAAACAATCAACGATTATGATGATGATGATCGTATATCATTTTTTCGCGTGATACACTTGGCGTGTTTTTTTTTACTCTGATGACTCTCATCTAATAATTGTCGATTGTCAAGCATTCGCTTGGTTGGTTTTCACTTGGTATGTAATGCACACACACACACACAGATTTATGCAAAAACTGGCTTTCATCGGTTCCAATCTATACCTGATGATATACATTTTGTTATAATACAGGTTATCACTTTTTTTCATTGTCTTCGATGATAATAAGAAATTGATTCTGCTAATTTTTTTGTTGGAAAGGACTTACAAATTATCCATTTTATCGAACAAGATAAAATTGAAAGTTGAGAGCAAAAAAAATTAATCGAATTGGATGTCATTATTATGAACATATTATGATTAGTAGATATATTAGATCAAAATCAGGGACATCAATTGTCATATGACACACCTGTTTTAGTTGATTATCAATTGTCTAATTTTTATCTTTCTTTAGATGTATTTCTTTTTTAGACGTTCCTTTTAACACTATGATATGGATGATGCGTTGGATATTAATGATTATAAACTAAACTCTTCTATCAAAGGCGACAATAGAATAAACAAAAATCTTTTTTTTCTGGTGCATCATATACAATAAACAAAAGCCTTTAAGCATACATAACAATACTATTGGATTTAAATCATTCATTTCTTCATTCGTTCATCAACTATACCACAATCATATTATTATCTCAAGTTCATCATAACCATCAACCGGATTCATTCATATGAGACATCCATCCATCAATTAGTTGTCAAGTATATTACGAATTGTCATCTTGTTGTTGAACACCCAATCAAATCTATCTTTATCATCGTAATATATGTGGTGGTTCTATTCATGTGTTTAAATCGTAATTATTACACAATAACAATCAAGATTGTTTTCTTTACAATTTTTCTTCTTTTTTTTTTGTTCGACTCTTGTTTGACAAGAGTGCAACTTGTTGTTTTTGTTGTTTTGATTGTTAATTCATCATCATAATTATTATTATCGTCTGTCAACAACCGAGTGATATAATCATCATCATCATCATCAAATAATTACCAACTGGATCAATATGGGTAGCTTGCTCAGTCTATTAAATTTGCATCGTAATGCAACGCTTAAACGTGACATTTTTGTCGATTTTGAGAGTAAGTATATATTTAATCATCATACCTGAACGGGTGTGTGTGAATTTGTTTTAAACATTGAAATGAATTATAATTCTAAACTTGTATCTGTAAGATATGATAAAATGATAATGAAAAATCTAATTAATTATGTGAAATGAATGAATTTTTGAATTTGATTATTTGTATATAATAGATGCCCAACCAACCGAATCGGAACAAATGACCTATACTGTAGTTGACAATACATTGAATGATGCGGCCAAGATACTTGCCGATCTACAAACGTATAAAGGAGCTAGTGCCGAAATTCGTCAGGTTTGTAATCTGATCTCCAAACCAATCCTTTTCGTTTCTCTCTTTTTTTGATGTTCACAAATATCATTTTTCGGGATTTTCTCTTCTTTATTTTTGAGTTCGAATTGCTTTGGCGTAATAGCTGTAAAACAAAACATTGAAAAAATGAAAATTTCATCAACATCCGTTTTTTTTGTTAGTCTGTCATTGTTGTTTGTTTTTTTGTCGTTCAATTATATTACATTCGATTATCAGTAGCAAAGACAATTAAACATGCATTGAATATATGTGTCGATTTCATTTTTTCCTATTACATTCAGTCATCCTTTTTCCTTTTTTTCATATAACTTCCTGTGTGAATGTTTTTGACGGCAGTTTGATTTATAATTGTTATTAATATAATTAATACGATAAAATATTCAAACTAAAAAAACAGGCAATCGATAATCCCCATAATAAGGAATTACAGCTAAAAATATGGAATACCGTTGTACCATTAGTCAATCGTTTGAAACATTTCTATGAATTCGCATTGAGATTGGGTAAGTTTGATAAGTTTTTAATAATGAGATTCCTGAATTTTAATTCTTTTTATAATAGATGAAACTGTGATGCTTTTGTTAGGCGAACTTTGTTCGGATTCGATGCCACCTTTAAAACATTTAGAAACACAACAAGCATTGGTGAAGCAGTTTAGTTGTCTTCTGGATTTTGTTCTCAAATTTGATGAGCTTAAAATGCTCAATCCTTCCATTCAAAATGATTTTAGTTTTTATCGTCGAACGATCAATCGTATCCGTTCGCCAAATCCTAATCATAACACCGATTTGATGGCCATTGAAGATCTAAGCCCAGAATTCGCTAATAGAATGTCTTTGTTTTATGCAAATGCCACACCAATGTTACATTCTTTGGCAAACGCGACCCTTAATTTTGTTACATCCAATCCTCATTTGCCAATTGAAAACATAACCGAAACGCTTGGCACTATGGCCAAAGTATGTCAACGAATGATAGAAAATCAGTAAGTCCTATATAGTTTAATTTTATTCCAATGTATTTTATTCAATTTCATCATTGCAGAGATTTTTGTTCAAGATTTCAAAACGAAGAAACTGTTTATTTTGTATTACGCGTCATGGTTGGAGTCATTATTCTCTACGATCATGTTCATCCAATAGGTGCATTTGCCAAAACCACACAGATCGATGTTCGTGGTTCGATTAAAGTTCTAAAAGAACAACCACCGACAATGGTTGAAGGTTTGCTCAATTCACTTCGTTATACCACAAGACATTTGAATGATGATACAACGCCTAAAAATATCAAAAATATGCTCGCCGCGTAAAGATCATATTAATGATATTGCTGTAAAATATAAAATTTTTTCTTAAAAATTCTTGCCTTCAAATCGACTTTCGAAAAAATCAATTCGAAAATAAATCCCATCGATTTTCTGTAATATAGAGATTATTATCTATGCTGATATTTATTCAGTTTGTATTCATGTTGAATTGATTTTGTTTTTTTTAACGGTAAACAAAGATAACCTTTTTCACCGCTTGTTCTTCATCTCTTATTTTCTCTTATTATTCATACAATGAATTAGAAATTAAATAAATGGCATTTCAAAAAAAAATCAATTTAATTCGTAATGATAGATGGCATTACATGATGTAGCGTATTTTATGAATGGATTGTAAGCGAATTGAACGCAAAACTGTTAACAAAATGGCCATCGCAAAGGTTTCAGCAAAGTAATGCGAATTTTTTTTTGCGTTTTTAGGTTGCAAACAAAAAAAAAATGAAAAAATGTTCTGTTTGAAACATTTTTATTGTTTTTTTTAAAGTGAAAACTGTTTGATATCTGTAAATACGTCGGTATTATATGACATTGTGCGCACTGTGCTATTATAATTTGTGTTTAGTTACATTTTTTGTGTGTGTATACATTTATGTGTTTTTGTGTAACTTGATGTTATGATGACGGTATTTTTGTGTGCATACTCAAACATCGCGTCATCCAACTTGAAAATACTACCCGTATCAAAATTCATACACGTTTTTCATTATAGTAGAAATTAAAACGACATCCATCGTTATTTAGATTTGGTAAAAAAAGAAACAGATTTGCCTGGGCTCCAATAATAGAAGTGAGTATTATTGTCATCAATCCCATGATCATATCATTCATGGATAAGCAAAATTCATCAAACTTTGGTTGTTTCTATTTTCAATTTATCTAGTTTGATCACCATTAAAGAAGTGTTTTTTTATTGGATAAACTGCTGTACCAGATTTTTGTTTTTCTGTGTTGGTAAACAACAACAACAACACCCAATATAGCCAAAATGATTACTGACGTCCAGTTAGCCATTTTTGCCAACATTCTTGGCGTAACATTATTTCTCCTTGTCGTTTTGTATCATTACATCGCCGTCAATTCATCTACATCCAATCACTAAATTCGAAAAATTACATAATTAATTTCAAATAAAAAAGATATTCTTTTTATTTCCAATCACATACATAGCTGGCAATTGGCCAAGGGGAACAACTCAAAACGCAATGTAACAATTTCCTTTTTCACTTTACTTTTTTCCTCTATCCCACTTTCTCTCATGAAAATTTTCTTCACAAAAACAAACAGAATTTCTATTTACTTTTTTGTTTGGTGACTAATTGGTCATGATTGGCAAATACTGCGAGCAGAGATACTAACCAAAAAAATATGTCTTGATTGGCTTTAAGAAATAAAAATTCTGTTTTTGTTTTGAAAATTTTGCAATTTATTTATCTATCGTAATCAAATTATCACTCATAGTTCAATGTTTCTTTTTAACAAGATTGCTGTTGTCACAAAATCAATGCTATTGTTATTCATTTAAAATCCAAAACATTATATCATAATGAAGTTTGATTACTCACAATTTTTTCGCGAAGAAGAAGACCATAATGATGAGCTGTTAGAACAGCAATATCAAGAATTTTTCGAAGTAATACGCATCTATTTGATTATTGTTTTAATATTGGCAGTGCTTTGTTTCATATCCAATGCCATCATATCGAAATATCGCAATAGGGATCTAAATTCCGAGGTAATTTTCAAAAATTTTATATTATTTAATTCATTTTGATCCGCACTAAATAGGTTCCATCAACTCGACAAGATCGACTTACATATCACGTAGCTGTCAAATTGTGCGTGTTTGGTCTGGCTATAGCCTTGGCCATTGGTCTGTTATTACCGATGACCATCATTTCAAACGAAATCATCCTAATTTATCCAGAAGATCAATATCCAGAATTAAGATGGCTAAATGATAAGCTAATCAAGCAACTATGGCATTGTATATTCATCTTTTCAAATTTGTGCTTCATTTTGATTCCGTTTTCATATTTCTTTGCCGAATCTACTGGATTTTCACGATCAACCGACAATTTTTTTTCGCGAATTTTGCAAGCTTTTTTGGAGACAACCTTAACGTTGACCATATTGTCATCTTGTATATTCATTGGTTTATCATCAATATTTCCCATTCTGCAACCAAATTTCTTACAGCTAATCACATTTTGGTTAAATTTTCCATTCCTTTATTCATGTATATCGTTTGCCGGAGCCATTTTACTACTGGTCTGTACGCCAAAAGGTATTTTAAATCTGGTTATTTTGCTAGACGAATACATGACACGTCCGTATTCGGTGAATTCAACGGCGGAAAAATACGATCGAATCCTTATTAAAGAAACTGTCTTGCTCAGCCGTCAACAATTGCTCATCCGATATCGAAATAAATATGGCGATAATGCATCTAAAGTTTTCTCAATTGATCTCCTTCCCATCACCAAAGATTCGACATTAACTGGTAAAAAAGTCTTTGAATTCAATTTAATTCATTCTCATCATTTTAATATTTCAGATATCAAATCTTTATCACCAGAATTGTTGGTCGATACCATTGAAAAACATGAAAATCAACGGCAAAAATTGTCAATGAAATTGTCTGTTTCATGGATTCGTTCGAAAATACCTTGGTTAATGTATCCACTTGCGATGGCATTATTGATTGTTACTACGGCATTTTCCTGTGCTATTGTTTTGATAAATTTGTTGGTGACATTGTTTAATTTTGAAGATACAGGCGCTGAACCATTAGTATTGGGCATCGCCTCTTTCTCAAAGATGGGCTTGCTTGGAGCATCAGTTCAAACATTGTTAATTTTTTACATTTGGTGTGCATCACTTGTTGGTCTTTATTCTTTACCTGGTCTTGGTTGTCTCCGACCCATTGCAGGTCAGACTCCTTTCTTCAAGATAATGCTAAATTGCCTTTTGGTATTGATATTAAGTTCAGCGTTGCCAATATTTTTTCGGACGGTTGGCATCACCAATTTCGATCTTTTCGGCAGTTTCGGACAAATTGTTTGGATACGAAATTATCATCTAGTATTGAGCTATAATGGCGCTTTTCTGGGTGCTCTCACTCTATGTCTTTGTCATAGTATAGTGTGGAAGTTGAGCAAAGAATTCTTCTACCGTTGTCATCGACTTTATTGCTATTTAAACGAATCGATCAAATCTTTCACAAAACAATTTAACCGCTTTAAAACATTCTGTGAAATTGGTCGCATTCCTTGGAATCGTCATCATCAAGAACAAAACTCTATCAATCATCCAAATCCTGAATCGCCATCTTCATCGAATGGTCGAATCAAGTCTTTCTATTTTTCACTTCGTAATATTTTTAGCATTGTATTTACATATTTAGTATCATTACTACAGCTACGTAAAACAATACATTCAACAGCCACTTCGCCGATGACAATCGGAAAGAAATTGTCCTAACTTTTTATCTCTTGGAATTCATATCTACCTACATTCAATTGCAACTAAGATTTGATTTTTTTTCTATTTAGTCATTATTTCATGTTAAACATCCCGCCGATCACATTATTCATATCTGGAAATGTCGCAAAAATGCCATTAAATTGGTTAAAAATCCAATACATATAAATCTAAACTGGTCATGAACGATTTGTATGAAAAATATGAACATTTTTATCGGCTTTGTTTTGTGTTGTGATTTTTTTTTTTGTAAATTAAAATATGTCAATAAATCCATCTTATTTTGTTCATAAAGTTATTCTGTTGGATTTTAAGATAATCGGATATAATAAAAAAGCGACATCTTTGGATGAATGGTTGCAATTATTAATTGTGATAAACAAAAAAATTAAAGAGAATCGTAAATCATTTTACTAATAAGTTCGTCATAATGATGAAAAAAGATAACGATCCTAATTCTAGTTACCGTAAAAGTGTTTCTGGCATATTGAAAAAATCAATTACGTCAAACAAGACAAACAAATCTAATGCTCAAGCTTCTTTTTCCAACAAAAACGATTCTTTCTCCATGAATGATTCTAAAACCAAAATACAATTAGAATTTCAAAATAATGATTCTTCAGAAATTTCTAGCCAATCAATGAATAATGTGAATGAAACAGAAATGTCTACTTCGGCAGAAACTAATAACAATATAATGTTACCATCAACATCGAGAGAGGGGAACAAACTTAATCTATTCCTGAATAAATTGAATAAGAAACCTATGGATCAATCATCATCAGATGATGAGCAAAGTTCTCTATCACAAATTTTTTCGACATCAGGTAACGACCATCCAATCATTGATCCACAATCATCTACATCAGGAATAAACGGTAATTCCGTTCAATTAAGCTCATCAACTGATTCTGAAGATTTTGATTTTATCACCGATTTCAATAACATCGCCGTTTCGAGTATGTCACCACTTTGCTCTATTTTTATTCATTTTTTGACGTTTAAATCATTTATTTATTTTTTGAGCAGATATTTTTTCAAATAACAGATCAATGGTAATTATCACTTATACTAGAAAACAAATAAAAATGATAATTTTTTCCAAAATTAAAGGATCAGATACGTCCAGTTAATCAATCATCAACGTTGGATAAATGTTCCAGACAATCTCATTCATCAATAGTGGGCCATGCACATCAATCGAGTTCCAATGATATACCAATGATTCGCAATTGTTCATCAATACCGAGCAATATGAATTTTTTGAAACAATGTTTGAAAAATATCGAAATGAATATAACATCCAAAACAAATCGTATCGCTGATTTCGGTGGTAATAATATTCGTTTGAATAGCCACTGCAGTGGTATGATTAATTCACTGGCATATAATTGCAATCATAAATGTGATTGTAATAGTCATCTCCATCATTCGCAACATCAACATCAGCCAAATCATCATGTTCGAACAACTGGTCCTTCATTGTTGGAACAGCATATGAATCAACAATTAATTCGTAGTAACCAGCATCAAAAGAATGGAAACAATTTGGAAATGATTAGCTCAGTTCAGGCGACCAAGATCATAAGCAATCATTCAAATATTGATAACATAAACAGTTCGAATGTGAACCTTACATCTGCTGCTGTAACTACCTTGACCAGTTCATCTACTGGCCTTCCAGTATCGGCATTGACAGTCATGGAATCACCAAAAATATTAAATAATCGTTCTCATAATTGGCAAGCATACATGCCGACATTGAAACACCGAATGGCTACCATATTCAATCATGATATTTTAGCCGATGTATATTTTCTTGTTGGAAAAAAATCTAAAACAAGATTTGCAGCGCATAAATTTGTGCTTTCGATTGGCAGTCCTGTATTCGATGCTATGTTTAACGGACTTTTAGCTAAAAGTTCTGATATTAGTGATAAATATGATGGAATAAAAGATGGTAGTCATGAGATTGAACTGCCCGACATTGAACCGGAAGCATTTAAAGCTTTACTTCGTTTTCTATATTTGGATGAAGTAGATATCGACCCTGAAACTGTAATGACTACATTGTATGCGGCAAAAAAATATGAAGTCCTAGCGTTGGAGGTTGAATGTGTAAATTTTTTGAAAGCCAATTTGAATCCCGAAAATGCTTTCATGTTACTAACACAAGCTCGCCTATTTGATGAAGTGAATTTGGCTGATTTATGTTTGGAAACTATTGATAAACATACCATTAATGCCCTTCAATCGGAATATTTTCTTGATATTGATCTGGATACATTAAAAATAGTTCTTGGTCGTGATACTTTGCGAATTAGAGAAGCTTCATTGTTTGCTGCTATATTGAAATGGGCCGAATCCGAATGTCTACGCAAAAATTTACAAATCAATACCGAAAACAAACGGCAAGTTTTATCTGATGCTGTCTATTTACTCCGATTTCCATTGATGACGATAGAAGAATTTGCCGTGACAGCTGCACAATCCGGCTTGTTGACAGATAAAGAAATTGTAAATATGTTTCTCTACTATACTGTCGATTCAAAATGCGCCATACCTTTCTCATTTGAGCCTCGTTGTTGTATCACCGGTGAAGAATATTCTGTGAACAGATTTCAACGAACTGAGAGCCGTTGGGGATATTCTGGATCAAGTGATCGTATTCGTTTCTTAACTGACCGTCCAATATTTGTAATCGGTTTTGGTCTTTATGGATCTATACAAGGACAATCGGAGTACGAAGCTATCATCGAAATAATTCATACTGGTTCGGATAAAGTAGTTGCTTCGAATACTACACATTTCATGTCGGATGGATCGGATTCGACATTCAAAGTTATGTTTCAATATCCTGTTGAGATATCTCAAAATACTAATTATACTGCTTGTGCTACGTTGAAAGTATGTTGAAATTATCATGTTGAAACTTTTGAAATTTTTTGTTGTTGTTGTTAATTGCAGGGTGTCGATTCCTATTACGGGACGAATGGATGTCGTACGCTGAACGTTAATCTGGACAAAGGACACGCTGGCAAAGATACGGTAACGTTTCAATTCAGTTATGCTGCGGGGTGTAACAATGGTACATCGATCGAAGATGGTCAGATTCCTGAAATTCTTTTTTATGTTTAAATAAATTTAAAACTTAACAAAATAAACATTTTTAATAGAATTGTAAGGCAAGCAATTCACTTGCGCAATTTTAATTTTTGGCTATTCACATGGGTTTTCTTTGATGTAAAATCAAAAGATCGAACAAAATATTTGTTGTTTGGCATAATATTATTAGTTATTTTAGATATTAAACTTTTTGGGATAATATCTAAGTCGACTAACGAACGATTTTTGACCAGCATATATCGATCACTTCCATGTAGAATAAGATTCAACATTTCAATGAAAATATCTAACGGTTGGAATTTTTGTCTCTGGACCAATTGTTGAATATAAAGAAAGGGTTTTGGCCGCGAGCATAGATCAACAGTGAGATTGTAAATGAAAGTTCCTTTTAATGCACGAAACATACCGTCTGCATTGAATATATGCTTCAAATTGAGAATTTGGCCAAGAAAATCAATATTGTCCACACAGGTTTGAAATACATTGTAAAAATGTACTAATCGTGGCATATAAACTTTTGAACAACTTAAAACAGGCAACAAGCTAAATTTACTGAGATTGTTCTGAAACTCTTGCCGGCTTATGGAATCTAATTTAAGAAATGATGGCGTATTTGTATCACGGCAAAGATAACCAGTGAACCATAGATTCATGTAGATTGCATACACAAATTCAAGCCAAATGTGATCGGAAAAATTACGCAACATAAAAAGAAGAGTAAGTAACATGGATGAAAATGGTATGATCATTGAATGATCAATTAAAAAATTGTTTTTCAGTCGACATTCTAAAAGTTTCATGAGAGATTCATAAATTTCTGGACTTATTTGTAGAATTCTGAAGAAAATAGTTTTTCGCTCTAGAGAGTTTAATCGTTCGATTGCGGATAATTTTGGCAATAATTTTTTATCCAGATCAATAATTGGTGTTATTGCCTGAGCTATAAATTGCCGATCTTTACGAGAATATCGTTTAATTTTTGCAATGTTTCTTTCTTGTGACCTTAAAATACCATATACACATTGCATCAATTCGTTGGAAGTTTCATATGATGATTGTGGATAAGAAAAATCTTCGACCAACGGTCGACACCAATCGATACGAACATTAACGATCGACAACAGACGCGAATCAATTTGTTTATGTGCAAACTTGGATCGCATCCATGATGGAATATTGATATTTTGAATGAACAATCTAAGCATATTTTTCTCAAGGTATGTCCGATAATTGTTTTGCTTTTGATCATAAATAGGACTTTCCAATAGTAAATAATGTTTCTCAATGATCTTAATTAGCGGATGATCTGTGCTTTTCAAAATCTGACTCATATGATTAATCAATGCTTTTAATGTATCGTGTTGAGCAATCCATTGGAACACATCGCTGATCAATTTTTGTCGATCTTTATGTGATGATATTCTTCGAGTAAACATTGCCATGATTTCATTATCTACATAATCATTGCCTAAAATAAATCCAATAATTTGTACAAGATCCAAATTGAGTTTTGGATATGATCGTCTAAGATTTTCCACACGATAATAACGACATTTAAGGTAGTAGTACTCATTATCGGGATCACGATGAACAACAACATCAAAATCAAACAATGATTGAAGATTTACAATGCCGGCGGGAAGATTAAAAAGAAGAAAATCACTATCATTTGAAAGAATCGGGCATTGAAGTTCATGAGCAATTTGTATGATAGTTTCATCCGCTTCATAACAGGTCTGAAATACAGGAATACCAAGCCGTTCCAATTCCAACCTATAAATACTGTCGGCCAATGATGGCATAACACCTTCGATAAAATAATTATTGGCATAAATTTTATGGGCGTTATTCAACACTAAATCGACACGTTTTAACATTGTTTTTAGTTTCTCCAATGACGGATCGATCGCGCCGTCAAATACAACGATCGGTTTGATATTACACTTCTGAAGATTTTTGAAAAATTGTTGAACATGCCTAGCTAATAAATCATAATCTCCGCCATACATATGATCATTTACATGTTGTTGATATTTGAAAAATTGCTGAAAAATTAAATTATAACCATCGATGACCAAAACAGTGTCCGTTAATTGATGAATTTTGAAATAACCATTTCGATTCATAAACGAAGAAAGGCTTTGAACACCCATATTCTATGTATCATATTTTATTGGATCCAATCATGGAACAAAAAACATTTTCAAAAAAAAAGTCAGTAACTCATCACAAATCAGGTGAGATAGGAGTTTTGTTTAAATCAAATGATTTTTGAATTAAAGCAAACACGTGATGCTATCATTAAATCTCGAGCACAACTATAACTAGATGTCACCACATTCATTCGTTGTTTTTTGTAATCAATTCTTAATACGCCTCAAACAAATATGATAACTGAACTTTAAGGTAAAAATTATTGAATTTTATTTTATTTTTTTGTTAAACATTGACTAACATACACAATTAAATGAGAAAATACAACAGCCCAATGAACATTTTCGACTCTTTAATTTTTACTAATTATTCGATATCGGTATCATCGAATTGTTTCGGTTTCGATTCGATCATTGGTTGTTTTGATTGAGACATTTGTTTTTGAATTTCATGGGCCATAACTTTTTTCAAATAGCGCTAAATAATAAATAGATGAATAAAATATTAAAAAGATGATATTATTATCAGTAATTTTCTCAACTTACATCATTAGCAGCATGATAATATTGTAGCAACATTTGAAAAACAGGATCTGGTAATGTTTTTTGCATCATCGCTAGAAATTCGGACTTTTGCGCACAAACTACGGTTGCGTTGGCCAAATGAAAAGCTGCTTTTTCATAATCACCTATATGTATCAAATCAAATGAACGATATTAAACTAATAAAAAAGAAATAAAAATAACAAACCGTTCATTAAAAGATCATCGCTGGCTTGTACTTCTTTCAAGAAATATGGTTGTAATTCACTTGGATCAGTAAATAATGGAATATCAGATTCCATTGAATTTTCCTTTGATCGTTTGGCTTTTAAACGTTCTGGAAAAAACCGTTTTAGGAAAAAAGATGCAATTTTTAAAACAATGCTTACTTTCTTTGAGTTTAGCTTTGAAATCTGGAGCACTTCGACGTTTACGATCAAAATAAACACAGTAGGCAACAAAAGCTACCAAACCAACAGTCAATGAATTTCTCATCGAATACATTTTGTTTTTAAGTAAATTTTACATAGAATGATAAGCTGAAACTTAATATCTAAATTATGCTCGAACCAGAATTTAGCAAACAAGCATGCTAAAAGTTCGAATTGACCACAACTTTCAACAACCAAACAGCACTAATTTCCCATCGTATATAATGTAACCAAACAACGCCATCTCTCTATTCATAGATTTTTGCATTTTAATAGCATTTACTGAATTTTACGATTCTAATCACGAATGCGAAGGAATTTATTCTTAGTCATGGATCAATGTGGTAAAGATGAACAGCCAACATCTTCAAGATACTTTAAACCTGGATACATTTTCAAACGCGATGCTAAAAAGACCGATTCATTTGAATTTGATGACGACATCGATGATGGTGATTATGAAGAAATAATAAGCCAAGTTGCAACAAAACCAAAGATTCCGAAGAATGCCGAAGAACGGATAGAACAGATACAATCACAACAGATTGATTTTACTGCCATAAAAAATAAACCAGCCGTTTGTATACCAACAACATTTAAGGGAACTAACACGATTCTCGGTAAAAAATTGTTTTAAATTTAGTTTGAATATAATTTTTGCCATCTCTTTATTTTTAGTGAATTCTAATCAACGAGAAAATAAATTGTTGAAGGAATTACGTTATGTCCGTCCAATTTTTACGGATTCAATTTCACCAGCACATTTTCTTCTCTATGACAATTGTTGCGCTCTATTCCTTAGTCTCGTTTATCATATTGCCAATCCTAATTATATTTATGATCGGGTGAAAGAACTCCGAAATTCATATCAATTATCCTTACTAATTTTGCAAATTGATCATTCAATATATGAGAATCCACTCAAAGAGTTGACTATTATGGCTATAAGAGCAAATTTTACCTTATTGGTCGCATGGTCGCCTGAAGAAGCAGCTAAACACATCGAAAATTATCGTATAAATGCGGATAAATCGCCTAGTATGATAATGGGTCGAGCGTTTGATGATGACGAAAATGCATCATCATCAATGGAAAAAAAGAAATTGAATGCAAATCAAAGTCATGGCGTAATTGATGCATTGACCAGTGTTAAACACATTAATAGAACTAATGCCATTACTTTGCTTTCGACATTCGATACGGTTGAGAACTTGACAGTAGCGACAATCGATGAGCTAACACTTTGCCCCGGCATCTCGATCACTAAAGCAAAACAATTGCATTCAATTTTTAATCGGCCTTTTATTAAGCAATGAATTCTGACAATCTTCCAATTTCTTCTTTAAAGATGTGATTTCGTCTAAAAGTTTCTGATGATCATTTGGCTCTCTAGATTTTTGTCTATCAACAAGTACAATATCTTCGAATGTTTGCCCATTCATCAACAATTTTAAACCATAATTATCCAAAATAGATTGTAAATATGTTGTATATTCTTCTTGTGATAATTGATTATTTGAATGTAATGATTTAATTAAATTCCATTCAATTTGACCAATCTGATCCAGATGAGAATATAAATTGCCTAAATCTATAGAAAACATTTGTTGAATATTGGTTTAATTTCATTTATAACTAAGATAAAATTTATATTACCACAAAATAGTTGTGATTTCATAGTAATGGCGTAAATACATTGATGTATTTCGGTTACGTTGCTAATCCATGCTAAATCTTTGGATTCGTCTGCTAACGGGCATTCAAGTTCGAGGACAACTTGTCGTTGAGATCCAGCTATACAATCATCTCCTTCAAGGTAGAGAAGAAAATCAAAATGATCACTCGTAACATACCATTCTTTCCATATACCGAGTATGGCATGAAACGAATGATAATATTTGGATTTTTCATGCTGTGTTATGTTACGAAACATACAAACGCGATAATAATATTTAGAATCTTCATACAAATAGCATTCATCCAATAATTCGTTCAGAATTTCTGGTCCAATAAAATTACGTGGTTGCAATCGAATGCTAGCATTCATATCTGATCGATGCCGTTGATTTAATAAATTTTCATTGATATGTTTGAAATCAAGATGTCTGTATGAATAAAGCAATCATTGATCATTATTACCAATAGAATGCAAAAATATCTTTCTCACCCGTTGAAATGATCAATAGATGAATGAGCAATCTTAACCTTTGTTTCCTTACCATAGCTGACCATTATCCATAAACATATGAAAATGAAAAATTTTAACCACCACATAATCATTGGATCGATTTAATTTCTTGTTGACATTCATGCAGTTAGTTTTATGTTTATTATATCAAAATCAAAAATGTGATAACAAATGATATGATGACTCTCTATAATTTTGATTTCAATTTCGCTTTATGACTAAGCGAATCGCGTATCAAATCTGTAGCTTCTGTAGCTGTGCCCCATGATAATGTAATACCATGAGCACCATGACCATAATTGTGGACAATATCTCTGACGGTTCCGTCGGATAATCGATAACATTCATGTTCAACTCGTACCGGTTGACGATGTGGCCGCAATCCAACCCATTCAAATGCAATTTCAGCTTTTTGCAGGCTAGGTACCATCTCAGTACATCGTTTCCAAATGGAAAAGCTATCTAACTGACTTATGGCCATGTTGCTTGATCCGAATTCTTTGATTCCACCTACAGTAACATAATCTCGACCAGGAAGTACATAGGCACCATCGGCAAAGTAAAAATGTTTAATCCATGGGGCAACCACCTTGAAAGCCTGACCTCTAACTGGAATCAAACGAAAATCGTTGGCAAGTTTTGCCGCTTGTAATCCGGTGCAATTGACAATCACATCATATTCAGATAATTCATCAAACGAATCGATATGACGTTCTACAAAAGTACCACCTAAATTTTCGATTTTTCGTTGCATATAAGGCAAATAATGTCTAGGGTCAGTAATGATACTTGTCCATTTTATACCGTATTTGAATTTTTCAGGGAAAAGTTTAAGTCGCTCATCATCAGACATTACCTGCACAGAATTAGTCAATTTGGTTACCAATTCATTTTGCATGCTTTCAGCAGAATAAGTACTGAGTTGGTATCCCGAAATGAAACTATTACCAGATTCTGGTTCGTTTGAGGCTAGGAATGAATAATATTCATAACTGTCACTAGCCCATTGCTCGATCGATTGTCGATCGCGACCGATGTTGATTTCCGGACGAAAAAAACCACCAGCTCCAAAACTAAGAGTATTGTCAAGAAATTTATCAGCAACAATAGTAACTCTAACCGAAGGGATTGTACTCAAGATTTTTAAAGCCGTAGATAAACCTACAACTCCGGCACCGATTACACAAATTTCAGCTTTTGATCCTCGCAACATTCTTGCTCAAATAATCAATGATAAGTTAAAGCTAATAACAAAAATTACAAAATATCCTATGAAAACAAGATGAGAACATTTCCAAACACGCGCATGCGAATGAAGCTGTCAGCATCGTTTTTGAAATCACAAATTTTAAATTTTATCACTTGTTTAAGGTTTAAGCTTGATTATCTCTACATTGGTATATTGATACAAAGAACCACAATAATTTTTTTCATTTTTTAACGGCTCGAACATGATGCGTGCAAATGTATTTTTTATCATTTTACCAGGATTTATGATAATGGTTCCATTGATATTCTGAAACAATTAAAGTAATTAATTACAAGAATGACTAATTATCAGTATACTTACGTAAGCGAATGGTCGAAGTACAGAAGGTATAATAAGAATATGTGGCGTGACAACCATTGATAAATGATGATACAGAGGATATTCCATATTGATACTTGGATCTGGTGGTAATAATGGATAAAAGTGCCGATGTAAAATAATCTGCTCGCACAAACGCTTCAGTCGTTCTGATTGTATTTTCGAGTTAGTCGAATCGATGCTATAGATAAAAAGATGAAATTAGTATCAAATAATTGCTATTCATGTGACAAACACTAACTTATGAATTTCTTTCCGACTCAAATGTAAAAGAATATCTGTCGATGTAACGCCAACGGCTATGCCGCCGATGTTCAACAATGAAGGATTCGAATAGGATTTTACAGTGGGATATTCGGTGGAAAATTTATTTTCCAAAGGAAACATTGGATAAACGTTCACTTGTCCTAGTTCATTGGAGGAAGGTATGATTACGATTTTAGTATGAATTGATCGTCCTTCAATGGCAACCATCAATGCACGAATCTGATTATGAACTAATCGTTCCAAGCTCCATTGATATGGATAGGAATTATCCGAAAGAGTATCTTGTAGTGACCACTTTTGTATGGCATCCAATTGTGATTCATCGAAAAATGGACCGAACAAAAGCAAAACATCAGGATTATAACGTTTTAGATAATCAGCGATGGCTAGCACACAGCTTGTATCAGTTGGATCATATTTTGCATTAGACTGTGGATCAAATCTAACGAAAGGCCCAGAAGCACAAATAATATTAAAAGAATGTTGGTCAAGTAACACCGGCGGACATTTCAATGGGAAATCGGGCATGATAAATTTAGAATAATCAATGAATTTTGTTACGCTGATGTAGTTGCCCGTGAAATTTTGCCCTTTCAAAATGACAATCTTTCCTGGAAATAAAGAGTAATTAAATTCACCATTTTCATTGAGTGAATTCTTAAGAAGTGATAAATCTAAGGAAATAATTTCGCCACGATTCAGTGAGAAAGGGCCTTCAAGTTGTATAATCTGTGGATTTAAGCGACCATTTGTCGTGCCATAACGTATTCGGCCAGCGTACAATGTTTCGACGACAGTTTTTGTTTTAAATCGCGTGGTTAATGAATCTTCATCGGCAATATCTTTTATTAGACTAATAAGATCTGTATCCGATTCGGAGTTGTCTTCTTGGCAAAAATTTTTCAATTCGAAAATAAAATTATCCAAATAATTATTGAGAGCTTCATTTGATTCGATAAATTTGGATGACATAAATTTGAATGGTTCTTTTAACGCGATCATTGGCGCCATATAATTCATGTCAAAATCGTACTTGACTTTTTCACACATCCATTGTTTATCCTCCAAAGAACTGCCAAAGTATAGAATAGTTCGCGATAATTCAGGAATATCAAATCTATTTTATGAGAAAATAATATTGAAAAATAACTTATCCTTGATAATAAAAAAAAATTTAGCAGTC
>ERZ500997.130-NODE-130-length-20558-cov-12.129591_pt1 | contig 20558 bp, 16 predicted proteins | sample MGYA00248826_ERZ500997 | MGnify/ENA primary metagenome ERZ500997 (study PRJEB25958, sample SAMN03398524) | human skin metagenome | study: EMG produced TPA metagenomics assembly of the Human Skin Microbiome Metagenome (human skin metagenome) data set.
GCAGTCAATCCATTTTTTTACTTTCCCTCCCACTCATTTCCATTACGCGCAATAACAATAAATAGTCGCCGGGGATTATTTCAAATTATAATAGTAACTAACAAAAGCTATTAAGCTCGTTAATAAAATTTTATAGCAACATTAAGGATGACACGCTGACTGCCGAATCAGCCATAATATTAGAGTACGGAGTTTTGAATTTTTTTAAGCGTCATGCAAACATTTTCGCTACAATATTCTGCCGAATTCCACTAAAAATTTCGATCTGTCTTCAGAATGTAAAATAAGACCATTACCTGAATTTATCTTAAAGAAGATAAATTCAGGTAATGCAATTTGTCACTATCAAAAGCCTGGGGAATTTTATTCATGCAACAACGTCGTCGTGTACGCCGCGCTCTGCTGAGTGTTTCTGATAAAGCAGGCATTATCGAGTTTGCAAGCTCGCTCGTTCATCGCAGCGTTGAGCTCTTATCGACAGGGGGAACTGCACGCCTGCTGGCAGAGGCTGGCCTGCCAGTAGTTGAGGTGTCTGAATATACAGGCTTCCCGGAAATGATGGATGGACGGGTGAAAACTCTGCATCCCAAAGTGCACGGTGGCATCCTTGGCCGCCGGGGCCAGGACGAAGAGATTATGGCAGCACACCAGATCGCGCCGATCGATATGGTTGTCGTAAATCTTTATCCATTTTCACAGACCATCAAAAACGCTGACTGCACATTAGCAGAAGCAATAGAAAACATTGATATTGGCGGCCCTGCTATGGTGCGTTCTGCCGCTAAGAATCATAATGACGTGGCAGTCGTCGTTAGGAGTACCGACTACAACGGTATCATTGCCGAAATGGACAATAACGAGAACTCGCTAACATTGGAAACTCGCTTCGAACTGGCGATGAAAGCTTTTACGCATACCGCAACTTATGATCGGATGATAGCAGACTATTTCACCTCTCTCCTTCCCGCTCATCATCAAATTCAGGAAGAAACATCTGTTTTCCCAAATGCACTGCATCTGAATTTTGTTAAAAAACAGGATTTGCGTTACGGTGAAAACAGCCATCAAAAGGCTGCTTTTTACGTGGAAGAGCCTATTGTGCAGGCATCTCTTGCAGGCGCACAGCAATTACAGGGTAAGGCGTTGTCTTATAACAACATCGCAGACACTGACGCAGCACTGGAGTGTGTAAAAGAGTTTGATAAACCAGCTTGCGTGATTGTTAAGCACGCTAATCCTTGTGGTGTAGCCACAGGTGAAACTATTCTGGCCGCTTACGAGAGGGCCTGGAAAACCGATCCAACTTCAGCATTTGGCGGTATTATTGCATTTAATCGTGAACTGGATGACACCACAGTGCAGAGTATTATCAGCCGCCAATTTGTTGAGGTGATTATCGCCCCTTCGCTTAGTACAGATGCACGAAAAGCCATCTCAACCAAACAAAATGTTCGCGTACTGACCTTTGGTCAGGGGCAGCAACCTTCATCGGGCCTGGACTTCAAACGTATTAATGGCGGTCTTCTGGTACAAGAGCGCGATCTGTCAATGGTTGATATCAGCCAGCTACGTATTGTCAGCAAACGCCAGCCAGACGAGCGCGAATTACAGGATGCTCTGTTTAGCTGGAAAGTGGCAAAATTCGTTAAATCTAATGCTATTGTTTATGTGCAGGAAAATATGACTATTGGTATCGGTGCCGGGCAAATGAGCCGGGTGTATTCGGCGAAAATTGCAGGAATCAAAGCCGAAGACGAAGGACTGAAAGTCAAAGGTGCAGTGATGGCTTCGGATGCCTTTTTACCATTTCGCGATGGTATCGATGTAGCTCACGCAGCAGGCGTGAGCTGTGTTATCCAGCCCGGCGGATCCATTCGCGACGATGAAGTGATAGCTGCGGCTGATGAGCACAATATGGCAATGATTTTTACTAACATGCGCCATTTTCGCCATTAACCGGTATCAGGAATAAATAAAGATGAAAATTTTAATCATTGGTAATGGTGGCCGTGAGCATGCTTTGGCCTGGAAGGCCGCACAGTCTCCACTAACTGATATCGTTTATGTTGCACCCGGTAATGCCGGAACTGCATTAGAGCCAAAATTAAAGAATATCGCTATCAGCGCAACAGATATTCCTGCTTTACTGAACTTCGCCAGAGAGGAAAACATTGGCCTGACTATCGTTGGACCAGAAACACCATTAGTAGCAGGCGTGGTGGATGCATTTCGTGCGCATGACTTGCAGATTTTTGGTCCCACTAAAGCAGCTGCACAGCTTGAAGGATCTAAAGTTTTTGCTAAAGATTTTCTGATTCGCCATCACATCCCCACCGCAGAATACCAGTGTTTTACTGAACTGGAACCGGCATTAGCATATATCCGCCAAAAAGGGGCACCCATTGTTATCAAAGCTGATGGCCTGGCGGCGGGTAAGGGTGTGATTGTAGCTATGACCGAAAAAGAAGCGGAAGATGCAATCCAGGATATGCTGGCAGGAAATCGCTTCGGAAATGCAGGCCACTGTGTTGTAGTGGAAGAGTTCTTGCAGGGTGAAGAGGCCAGTTTTATTGTGATGACAGACGGTGAAAATATTTTGCCAATGGCCTCCAGCCAGGATCATAAACGTGCAGGGGATGGCGATACTGGCCCAAATACTGGTGGTATGGGAGCTTATTCTCCTGCACCCGTTGTGACAAATGACGTGCATCAACGCATCATGGAACAGATTATTATGCCCGTCGTGCGTGGTATGGCGGCTGAAGGCAATCTCTATACCGGCTTTCTCTACGCCGGATTGATGATCACTAAAGAAGGTCAGCCGCAGGTAATCGAGTTCAATTGCCGTCTTGGTGATCCTGAAACTCAGCCAATTATGCTGCGCCTGAACTCTGATCTGGTCGATCTCTGCCTGGCTGGTTGTCAAGGTAAACTGAATTACAAAAACATGGAATGGGACCTGCGCCCTTCATTGGCAGTGGTACTCGCTGCCGAGGGTTATCCCGCAAGCTACAGCACAGGAGATGAGATTCATGGCCTTCCATCAGCAGAGATTAAAGAGGGTAAAATTTTTCACGCCGGGACCAGGCAGTCTGATGATCGGATAGTGACGGATGGTGGCCGTGTACTTTGTATAACGGCTTTGGGGAAAGATATTGCTGCCGCTCAGCAACGCGCATATGAACTGGCTCAGCTCATCAGCTGGAATGGCTGTTTCTATCGGAAAGATATCGGCCATCGTGCATTAAGGCGATAATAATAACTGTAATGATTATTACCGCCTTAATACCAGCATTCAGAAAAGCTGATGCGATAGATTAGCACTCGAGGCTGCTTTTCTTCTTTAGCAGCTTAGCAACACAGCCAGATGTACTCGGGAAGGGAGCAAGGGATTGGGCCCCAGTCCCGGCGCTGTACTGGATTTACGCTGCCATACTAAGTAAATCAGAAATCACTTTCTTTCACTTCACTGGCACAGAGGTTTTCAGGGGTTACCAGAAGTAACTGAATTCCCTGAGGTGCCTCCAGCCAGGCTACACTCACTGGCTGAACGTTTTGGCGTTGTGATTGTAAAATAATTTTATAAGCATAATTATCAAATTGTGGGCGAACTATCTGCTGCTGACAACTCATTAAGGAATCATTATGTTGCCACTTTCCCTGATACAATTTCACCTCCCCCTTTAATAGGGCATTACTAATATGCAGCAGACGTTTTGCATCAAATTGATAGAATACAATATCATTGTCACTCAATGCCTCACGACGATGAGGGAGCTGGCGCTGCATAAAGCTGAGTTTGCCATCATTGTCAAAACGCAACGTAACGTTACTATCCAACACACTGTTTTGTATGCGGTGTTCAACAGAGACCAGCTTCCCGTTTAACCAGCGATAATCGATCTGCTCATTTCCGTGACCAGAGAATGGCGTATATTCTTTTAGCAGGTGAATGCCAGCCTGATAATTTTTGCGCCAAATGCGCACACTGCCATGATCGGCAAGGTATCCACTAGCAGTAAAATCTGGTTGGGAGGTATGTGAATTACAGCCCTCCAGCAGAGTGAACACACAGGAAAACAACACAGGGAAGAAACGCATCAGATAACCAGAATAACTTGATGCCGAAGAAAATAAACAAAAGGAGCGAGGTGCTCCCTCTGTTTTTTTGATCTATGCTGGCCGCAATTATTTAACAGCGTCTTTCAGAGCCTTACCTGATACGAACGATGGAACATTTGTGGCAGCAATAGTTATTTCTTTACCAGTCTGCGGATTACGACCAGTTCTTTCAGCACGGTGATTCACTTTAAAAGTGCCAAAACCTACCAATTGTACAGCATCCCCTTCCTTAAGAGACTCGACAATCGCAGCCAAAAAAGATTCCAGCGCCGCCTTAGCTTGGGCCTTAGACAAATCTGCTTTGTCCGCAATTACATCAATTAGTTGAGTCTTGTTCATAAGTTGTCCTTACAGTGTATTTATCGCATGCTACGCATTGACTACGGGGAAAAACCAGCTTTTGGTATTTTCCAGCATTACACGCATTGTTTACCATATTTGTCAGCCCCACAAATGTAGACCATACTGGGGGCTTATGTGAAGTCTAAAGGTACGACAAATAAGGTCTGAATGATGATTTAACGCATTACTGGTGAAATTTTATACCAATATTACTCACTCCAGCTTCCCGCAGGTCAGATCTCAGCCCTTTGATAAGTGCTACATCGCGTTCTTTACATGCTTCGAGCAGACGAAATATCTCCCACTGGATATCCCACTCTTGCTCTACAGTGCTATTTTCTCTTAACTCCTGTTCGCTCATTTCACGCCCAGTCTGGGTCATCTCTAACATAGCAACCGAGGTAACTGAGGCTTTACTGACTGAGATGGCATATTCAAGCGTTTCACCGCTTAGGCATGAATGTAATAGCTCACTGAGGGCTACACAGGCGTCAATAGCAGGCCAGACGCCATAAAAATTATGCTCATCTGCTACCGGGATGAACTGCTCAAACTTTTTTAGTTGTGCATCAAAATTTACTTTTGCCGCTTTAACCGTGAGTGTTTCCCAGAATAAATCAAGAATACGGCGGTAAAGCATGCCGTCAGCATAGCCCGAGTTTTGGCAAAATGCCCAGTAATTAGGAAACATCCGCTCACAAAGGCAAGCCATAAAAGCAGTGTGTTGCCAGGTTTTCAATTTTTCCAGTCGGAGATGAATAGGGTTCCGTAACATGCCGCACTCTCAATGATAAGTTGGCAGAATTGTACCTGAAAAGAGGGCATACTAGCGAATCAGCGTTCATACACTGATGGCAGGAAGTGACTCTCCTGGGGGACACTTTGGCATATCAGACTTAACCAGCCATATTCTACTTATACTAGCTAACTGAATCCGGCTGTCTGATATCTGAATAATGCCCCTTGAGAATTGCCGTCCAGCATGATGCTGATTAAAAAATTTGCTCAGATTCCTGCCAGCGGGAGAAAGCTTTACGTTTTGACGCAACCGCATCAGCCCAGCGAGTTGGTTCGGGCAGACGATATCCCGCCATCACCTTTTTAACCCACTGTAAAGCGGTTGGCATGGCTACACGATGGCCTGTTGAAATAAACAACGGGTTGCATCTGATTTTACTACGCCAGACCCAGCCAATTTGCTCACCCTGATGCTTTAATGGCTGGCAGGTATCTGCAGACAAATCAAGGGCAGCAAATTCGCCGCACAGACGCTTTTTTGCCACGCCTATGGTGGGGACATTGACCAATAAACCAAAATGTGACGCGACGCCGAACCGGCGAGGATGGGAGAAACCGTGTCCATCGACAAACAACAAATCTGGTTTGTTGTTCAGCAGGTTCCAGGCCTGAATAAGCGCTGGCGTTTCACGAAAGGAGAGCAGACCGGGAATATAGGGCAGAACAGTTGGCACCCGCGCTACCTGGAACTCAACCGGTTGAAGCGAAGAGTAGCTAAGGATCACAATAGCGGCTCGGGTTATCCTGCCCTCCTGCTCAAAACCGACATCTGCTCCGGCTAACAGCCGGGGTGGCATGACATCAAAATCATCATGCTGAATCACCTCCGCCGCGCGTAGCAACTGCTCCTAGCGTAATGCGTTGATGTCCATGTTAGTCCTGATGATAACGTTTAGAAAAATGGTGTACGGCTTCAACAAATATACCTGCGTGAACCGGAAGTATATCCTGATGTATACCATGCCCAAGGTTGAAAATATGACCGCTGCCGCGCCCAAAACTTTTAAGTATCCGTGCAACCTCCTGCTCAATTCGCTCCTGGGGCCCATACAATACTGCCGGGTCCATATTACCTTGCAAGGCCACCTTATCGCCAACACGCAGGCGTGCCTGACTGATGTCTATAGTCCAGTCAAGACCCAGAGCATCGCAGCCTGTTGCTGCCATCGCCTCGAGCCACTGGCCGCCACCCTTGGTAAATAGTGTTACCGGTACCCGGCAACCCTGATTTTCACGCTGTAAGCCATCAACAATTTTGTGCATATATTGCAGAGAAAAATCATTATAACTCTGGGATGTTAATACGCCGCCCCAGGTATCAAATATCATGATCGATTGTGCTCCGGCACTAATCTGAGCGTTGAGATATAGCATCACACTCTCTGCCAGCTTATCCAGCATTCGGTGTAACGTCTCCGGCTCAGCATACATCATCTTTTTGATCCTGGTAAATGCCTTGCTGCTTCCCCCTTCTACCATGTAGGTTGCCAGTGTCCATGGGCTTCCAGCAAAACCGATGAGCGGCACTTCACCATTAAGATTTTTACGAATGGTCCGTACCGCATCCATAACATAACGGAGGTCTGTTTCAGGATCGGGTATTGAGAGCTTATCCACATCAGACCGACAGGTAACAGGGAAGGAAAATCGTGGCCCTTCTCCTGTTTCAAACTCTAAACCAAGCCCCATCGCGTCCGGAATTGTCAAAATATCGGAAAACAGGATAGCCGCATCCAGTTTATATCGGCGCAGCGGTTGTAGTGTGACCTCGCAGGCCAGATCTGCATCCCGGCATAGCGACATGAAACTCCCTGCCTTCGCCCTAATAGCGAGGTATTCTGGCAAATAACGACCCGCCTGGCGCATCATCCATACTGGCGTCATATCTACAGATTGTCTTAGCAGAGCTCGTAAATAACGATCATTTTTTAGTTCACTCATGGCAACTCTCTTCACGTGACGGCTGCGTAATGTGTTACGTGCCACTCTTTTTTACTTTTCCTAATGCCGGTGAACAGCTGGCATCTGTATTCTGACGCCAGACACTAGCAAGCAGAACTACGACACCAGTTAGGCTCAGGGCGTTTTTTAAAGGCATTAACAACTTAAGTTTGGCTGATGACTGACAATTAACCTGACAGCTTCTAAACTTACTATTTGGTATTTGATGAAATAAATCTTTTCAAGCTTCGCAGGTTCCTGTTCACTGGTGTCAGGGTTGTAACTTTAGAATATGACTCATGGAGTAGTACATGCTTAACAACCTGAATATGTCAGCAGAGCACTTAGGGGGTAATAACGATCCTGTAGACCACTGGCTACAGGATCGCCGGGATTTACTGGTTAGCTACTATCATCTGGCTGGCCTGAAACCTAACAAAGATTGCTTCATGGCCCTTAATGAGAAAGCCCTCAATGCTTTTTGCCAATGTCTTGTTGATTACCTCTCGGCCGGTCATTTTAATATCTATGAGCGTGTTATCAAAGAGACAGCACAGGATGACTCTCTCCGGGCGACATCACAAATCTATCCCGCACTTCAGGCCAACACCTCTGCCCTTATGAAAATCTACGATACACATCTGGAAAATGCGATCAACCACGATAACTATCACGAGTTTCAGACTGTGCTTTCCCGCATAAGTGAGATACTGGAAGCGCGTTTTATGCTGGAAGATAAACTGGTCCAACTAGCTTTTAAACACAATCCGAACAAACCACGTATGTCAAATGGCAGCCACTTTGTCGATCGAGGATAATCCGCTCTTAACGGCCACATAAAACACGCTGGCATAATGCGAGCACAGACACAGTAAAACAGGCAGAATTCAGGACGAGTTAATCAGACAGGTTAAAGAAAAGACTGTTTATCTGGCGTTAAAAAATCAATCCATTAACCTGGCCGCTTCAGAACCACGGCCAGATTTTGGATTAATTCAACTGCACATCAATTGCCACTGCCACCCAGACCAGCATTGAGCAGCTCTGCCAGAGTGGCTGATGCTTCATCTGCTGTTACCTGCGGTGCCGCTGGCACCTCGCCTGAGTGGCGGCGACGCAGGCGATCTTGATGATAAGCATAACCTGTTCCTGCTGGGATCAGGCGTCCAACAATAACGTTCTCCTTCAGACCACGCAGCTCATCTCGTTTGCCCGCAACCGCTGCTTCGGTAAGTACGCGGGTAGTCTCCTGGAAGGAAGCAGCTGAGATGAACGACTCGGTTGCCAGTGACGCTTTGGTAATGCCCAGCAAATCGCGGTCAAAGGCACAACCCAGCTTGCCATTGGCTTCGAGATCACGATTAGCGATCTTGATACGCGAAAACTCTACCTGTTCACCCTCGAGGAAATCTGAATTACCTGCGGTAGTAATGGTAGCCTTACGCAGCATCTGACGAACAATGACTTCGATATGCTTATCGTTAATCTTAACGCCCTGTAGACGATAAACATCCTGCACTTCATTGACGATGTAACGTGTTACAGCCTGAGTACCACGCAAGCGCAGAATGTCGTGAGGTGATTCAGGGCCGTCGGAGATAACATCACCCCGTTCTACACGCTCACCTTCAAATACGTTGAGCTGGCGCCATTTAGGAATCATCTCTTCGTAAGGATCGCTGCCATCGACAGGTGTAATCACCAGCCGGCGTTTACCTTTAGTCTCTTTACCAAAGGAGACAATTCCACTGATCTCTGCAAGTATTGCCGGCTCTTTGGGACGACGAGCCTCGAACAGGTCGGCAACACGGGGCAAACCACCGGTAATATCTTTGGTACCACCGGACTCCTGCGGAACACGCGCCAGAGTATCTCCGGAACTGATTTGAATACCATCTTCTAACTGAACAATTGCTTTGCCTGGCAGGAAGTACTGCGCTGGCATATCAGAACCCGGAATCATTACATCATTACCGTTGGCATCAACAATTTTCAGAGCCGGGCGCAAATCTTTACCACCAGAGGTACGCTCGGCAGTATCAAGCACCACGATAGATGACAAACCAGTCAGCTCATCGGTCTGACGAATAATAGTCTGGCCGTCAGTCATATCCACGAAACGCACAAAACCGTTCGCTTCGGTGATAACAGGCATAGTATGGGGATCCCAGTTAGCAACCGTTTCTCCCGCATTCACTTCCTGGCCATCACCCTTGACCATAATCGCCCCGTAAGGCACTTTATAGCTCTCTTTGGTCCGCCCAAACTCATCGATCATCTTAAGTTCAGTATTACGCGACGTGATGACCAGTTTTCCTGCCGAGTTAGTAACCGACTTGGCATTGCTCAGCCTGATGGATCCCCGATTTTTTACCTGAATACTCGATTCTGTCGCCGCACGTGATGCCGCACCACCGATGTGGAAAGTACGCATGGTAAGCTGTGTGCCCGGTTCACCGATTGACTGAGCTGCAATAACGCCAATAGCCTCACCTTTATTAATGATGTGACCACGCGCCAGATCGCGTCCGTAACAGTGCGCACAGACACCAAAATCCGTTTCACAACTCACCACAGAACGTACTTTAACGCTATCAACAGAGTTATGCTCCAGCACATCACACCAGTGTTCGTTAAGGAGTGTGTTACGGGAAATCAGAATGTCTGCTGTGCCGGGTTTTAATACGTCTTCTGCTGTCACACGCCCCAATACACGTTCACGCAATGGCTCTTTGACATCACCACCTTCAATCACCGGGGTCATCAGGATACCTTCGTGGGTACCGCAGTCATCCTCAGTCACCACCAGATCCTGCGCTACATCAACCAGACGTCGGGTAAGGTAGCCCGAGTTGGCCGTTTTTAGTGCCGTATCTGCCAGACCTTTACGCGCTCCGTGAGTAGAGATGAAGTACTGCAATACGTTCAGACCTTCACGGAAATTAGCCGTGATGGGGGTTTCAATGATAGAACCGTCCGGCTTCGCCATCAGTCCACGCATTCCGGCTAACTGGCGAATCTGCGCAGCAGAGCCACGTGCACCTGAATCTGCCATCATAAAGATGCTGTTGAAGGAAACCTGCCTCTCTTCTGCGCCATCACGGTTTACGACGGTTTCCGTTGAGAGGTTTTCCATCATTGCTTTAGCCACACGTTCGTTGGCAGCGGCCCAGATGTCGATAACCTTGTTATAGCGCTCTCCCGCAGTAACCAGACCAGACTGGAACTGCTCCTGAATCTCGGCAACTTCTGCTTCTGCCTCGCCGATAATTTCAGCTTTACGCGCCGGAATCACCATATCATCAATGCCGACAGACGCCCCGGAACGGGCAGCATAGGCAAACCCTGTATACATTGTCTGGTCAGCAAAGATAACTGTCGCTTTCAGCCCAAGAATACGATAACAGGTGTTTAACATCCTGGAGATCGCTTTTTTGCCCAACGTCTGATTAACGATAGAGTATGGCAGGCCTTTCGGTACAATCATCCACAGAATTGCCCGGCCAATCGTGGTATCAACCAGACTGGTTTTCTGGCTAAATTCACCGAGCTTGTTTTTTTCGTATTCGGTGATACGAACCTTAACCCGCGAGTGTAATTCAGCCTGCCCTGCACGATAGGCGCGCTCTGCTTCTTTAGAGCCAGATAGCACCATCCCCTCGCCTTTGCCGTTAACTTTTTCCCGCGTCATGTAGTACAGTCCCAGCACAACATCCTGAGAAGGAACGATGATCGGTTCGCCGTTAGCTGGCGACAGAATGTTGTTAGTCGACATCATCAGGGCGCGCGCTTCAAGCTGTGCTTCCAGTGTGAGCGGTACGTGAACCGCCATCTGATCGCCATCGAAGTCAGCGTTATATGCTGCACATACCAGAGGATGAAGCTGAATCGCTTTCCCTTCAATCAGCACTGGCTCAAACGCCTGGATTCCCAAGCGGTGAAGCGTTGGTGCGCGGTTTAACAGAACCGGATGTTCACGGATGACTTCGTCCAGAATATCCCAGACTACCGCTTCTTCGCGCTCAACCATTTTCTTAGCCGCTTTGATCGTCGTCGCCAGACCACGTAATTCCAGCTTGCCGTAAATGAATGGCTTAAACAGCTCTAACGCCATTTTTTTCGGCAAACCACACTGATGCAGGCGCAGATATGGGCCCACTGTAATAACAGAGCGACCTGAATAGTCAACGCGTTTGCCCAGCAGATTCTGACGGAAACGTCCCTGCTTACCTTTGATCATATCGGCCAGAGATTTCAGCGGGCGTTTATTAGAGCCAGTGATGGCGCGACCACGACGGCCATTATCCAGTAGCGCATCAACTGCTTCCTGTAGCATACGTTTTTCGTTGCGCACAATGATGTCGGGTGCAGCAAGGTCCAGCAGACGTTTCAGGCGGTTATTACGGTTGATAACACGGCGATAAAGATCATTTAAGTCTGAGGTGGCGAAACGACCACCATCAAGCGGCACCAGCGGACGCAGATCCGGTGGCAGAACAGGCAGCACAGTCAGAATCATCCATTCTGGTTTGTTACCAGACTGTACAAATGCTTCCAGCAGCTTGATACGCTTGGTTAATTTTTTACGCTTGGTTTCTGAGTTAGTCTCATTCAGATCTTCACGCAGTTGTTCACACTCCTGCTCAAGATCCATGTTCCTCAGTAATCCCTGGATAGCTTCAGCACCCATTTTTGCGTCAAATTCGTCACCAAACTCTTCGAGAGCATCAAGATATTGCTCTTCAGTCAAAATCTGACGCTTTTCGAGATTGGTCATACCGCCTTCAACCACGACATAAGATTCGAAGTAAAGCACACGCTCAATATCGCGTAACGGCATGTCCAGCAGTAAACCAATACGCGAAGGGAGTGATTTCAAAAACCAGATGTGCGCGGTAGGAGAAGCCAGTTCAATGTGCCCCATGCGTTCACGACGAACTTTAGTCTGGGTGACTTCAACGCCGCACTTCTCACAGATAACACCGCGATGCTTCAGACGCTTGTACTTACCGCATAAGCACTCATAATCTTTTACCGGTCCGAAGATGCGCGCACAGAACAGACCATCGCGCTCTGGTTTAAAGGTGCGATAGTTAATGGTTTCCGGTTTTTTAACTTCACCGAATGACCAGGAACGAATCATGTCTGGCGAGGCCAGAGCAATTTTAATTGCATCAAACTCTTCGGTTTTAGTTTGTGCTTTCAGAAACTTAAGTAAGTTTTTCACGGATTAGCTCCCGTCGGAGTGAAACTCTCAAGGAACACCGGGTTTAGTCAGGTGTTCCGTAACCAGTACATTTGCGAGTGCTTACTCGTCTTCCAGCTCGATATTGATACCCAGCGAACGAATCTCTTTTAACAGTACGTTAAACGATTCTGGCATGCCCGGTTCCATCTGATGGTTGCCGTCTACGATGTTTTTGTACATCTTAGTACGGCCGTTGACATCATCGGATTTGACCGTGAGCATCTCTTGCAGAGTATAGGCAGCGCCGTAAGCTTCCAGCGCCCAGACTTCCATCTCCCCAAAACGCTGGCCACCGAACTGCGCTTTACCCCCCAGGGGTTGCTGAGTGACCAGACTGTAAGAGCCGGTAGAACGGGCATGCATTTTGTCATCCACCAGGTGATTCAATTTCAGCATATACATGTAACCTACCGTTACCGGGCGCTCAAATTGCTCACCAGTGCGACCATCGAACAGAATAATCTGTCCCGAAGTTGGCAGATCACTTAGCTCTAGCAGCTCCTTAATTTCGCTCTCTTTTGCACCATCAAATACCGGTGTGGCAATAGGCATACCCTTTTTAAGATTTTCAGCCAGTCGCAACACTTCATCGTCAGAGAACGTATTGAGGTCTACTCGTTGCCGGATATCACTTCCCAAGTCGTAAGCACGCTGAATGAATTCACGCAGTCTGGAGGCCTCTTCCTGCTTTTTAAGCATTTCATTGATTTTATTACCAATACCTTTGGCAGCCATCCCCAGGTGAGTTTCCAGAATCTGACCAATGTTCATGCGCGACGGTACACCAAGCGGGTTGAGCACGATATCAACTGGCATCCCCTGCTCATCGTAGGGCATATCTTCGATCGGGTTAATTTTGGAGATAACCCCCTTGTTACCATGGCGTCCTGCCATTTTGTCTCCAGGCTGAATCTGACGTTTAACAGCCAGGTAAACTTTGACAATTTTCAATACGCTTGGTGCCAAGTCATCACCCTGAGTGATTTTACGGCGTTTTGCTTCCAGCTTCCTTTCAAACTCAAGCTTCAGCTCATCATACTGTTCAGCCAGTTGTTCCAGCGCATTCTGCTTGTCTTCGTCAGGCAGACCGAGTTCCAGCCAGCGTTCACGGGGTAACTTCTCCAGCTTTGCTGCTTCCACACCACCAGAAACCAGCTGCGTGTAAATGCGCGTGAAAAGCCCCGCCTCAAGGATCTTCAGCTCTTCAGAAAGATCTTTCTTCGCCTGTTTGAGCTGCATCTCTTCGATTTCTAACGCTCGTTTGTCTTTTTCTACGCCATCGCGGGTAAAGACCTGAACGTCGATAACAGTACCTGACACGCCATTAGGGACACGCAGAGAAGAATCTTTAACATCAGAGGCTTTCTCTCCAAAAATGGCACGCAGTAGTTTCTCTTCGGGTGTTAGCTGGGTTTCACCTTTAGGTGTCACCTTACCTACCAGAATATCTCCGCCGGTGACTTCCGCACCGATGTAAACGATACCGGATTCATCCAGTTTCGATAGCGCTGCTTCACCCACATTGGGAATATCTGCTGTAATCTCCTCTGGTCCCAGTTTGGTATCACGCGAGACACAAGCCAGTTCCTGAATGTGAATTGTGGTGAAACGATCTTCCTGAACGACCCGTTCAGAAACCAGAATCGAGTCTTCAAAGTTGTAACCGTTCCACGGCATGAAAGCCACGCGCATGTTCTGGCCCAGTGCCAGCTCACCAAGATCAGTAGAGGGGCCATCAGCCAGTACATCACCGCGTTCAACGGGTTCATTCAGGGCAACACAGGGCATCTGGTTAATACAGGTGTTCTGATTGGAGCGGGTGTATTTTGTCAGGTTATAGATATCGATTCCCGCTTCACCTGGAGACATCTCATCTTCATTAACCTTAATAACGATACGTGAAGCATCAACGTACTGTACACTTCCACCTCGTTTTGCTACCGCAGTCACACCCGAATCAACGGCAACTGCACGCTCCATTCCCGTACCTACCAGAGGTTTGTCGGCACGTAACGTTGGCACTGCCTGACGCTGCATGTTGGCACCCATCAGCGCACGGTTAGCATCATCATGCTCAAGGAACGGTATTAAAGAGGCACCAACAGAAACGACCTGCTGCGTGGAAACGTCCATATAGTCAACCTGATCGCGACTGAACAGGCTCGATTCACCTTTGCTGCGACAGGTTACTAAATCATCAATAAACGCACCGCTATCATCCAGGTTTGTATTGGCCTGTGCTATAACATAGTTACCCTCTTCAATGGCCGAGAGATAGTGAATTTCATCAGTAACTACACCTTCTATCACGCGGCGATATGGCGTTTCCAGAAATCCATATTCGTTGGTCTGCGCATACACAGAAAGTGAGTTGATAAGGCCAATGTTAGGACCTTCAGGCGTTTCTATCGGGCAGACACGTCCGTAGTGCGTTGGATGTACATCACGAACTTCAAAGCCCGCACGCTCACGAGTCAGGCCACCGGGCCCCAGTGCAGAAATACGCCTTTTGTGCGTGATTTCAGATAATGGGTTGTTCTGATCCATAAACTGAGATAGCTGGCTGGACCCAAAAAATTCTTTAACAGCAGCAGAGATCGGCTTGGCATTGATCATATCCTGTGGCATCAGAGTGTCGAGATCGCCCAGTGAGAGACGCTCCTTAACCGCACGCTCAACCCGTACCAGACCGACGCGGAATTGATTTTCAGCCATTTCACCAACAGAGCGAATACGACGATTACCCAAGTGGTCTATATCATCGACTTCACCTTTACCGTTACGTATGTCTATCAATTTCTTCATCACAGCAATGATGTCATCATTGCTAAGAATGCCGGGGCCTTCGATATTGTCACGAAACAAGGAGCGGTTAAATTTCATTCGCCCGACCGCTGAAAGATCATAACGATCCTCAGAGAAAAAGAGATTCTCAAACAGATTTTCTGCGGCTTCACGTGTTGGCGGCTCTCCCGGACGCATCATCCGGTAGATCTCAACCAGTGAACTGAGACGATCATGGGTGGGGTCAATACGCAGCGTTTCTGCCATGTACGGGCCGTGGTCCAGATCATTGGTGAATAGTGTTTCAATGCGCTTGTGGCCAGCCTGGCTGAGTTTTGCCAGCAAATCCAGCGACAGTTCCATATTGGCAGAAATAATCAGCTCACCGGTGCTTTCATCAATATAGTCACGGGCAATAACTTTTCCAGCGATATATTCAACAGGGACTTCAATATGTTCTACGCTGTCTTTCTCGAGCTGGCGGATGTGCCGCGCAGTAATGCGCCGCCCTTTTTCAACATACACTGTGCCATTTGCTTCAATGTCGAACGACGCCGTTTCGCCGCGCAAACGTTCAGGCACTAGCTCCATCTGTAGTTTGTTATTGGCGATTTCGAATACCACCTTTTCAAAGAACAGATCGAGAATCTGCTCCGTGGTGTAATTCAGCGCACGCAGGATGATAGTTGCCGGAAGCTTACGACGACGGTCAATTCGTACAAAAAGATTATCTTTTGGATCAAACTCAAAATCCAGCCAGGAACCACGATAAGGGATAATCCGTGCGTTATAGAGCACTTTACCTGAAGAGTGTGTTTTGCCCTTATCGCTGTCAAAAAACACACCGGGGCTACGATGTAACTGTGAAACAATGACCCGTTCAGTGCCGTTAATGATAAAGGTACCGTTTTCAGTCATGAGCGGTATTTCGCCCATGTAGACTTCCTGTTCTTTGATATCTTTGACAGTGCCTTCTGGTGCTTCACGCTCATAGATTACCAGACGCAGTTTAACGCGTAGCGGAGCGGAATAAGTTACGCCACGAATCTGACACTCTTTGACATCAAATACAGGCTCACCTAAGCGGTAACTGACATATTGCAGCTCGGCGTTACCACTGTAGCTTTGGATGGGGAAGACAGAACGGAACGCGGCCTCCAGTCCGTACTGACCTTCAGGGTCTTGCTCGATAAACTTCTGAAACGAGTCAAGCTGAATAGAAAGGAGATAAGGTATATCCAGTACTTGTGGACGTTTACCAAAATCCTTACGAATGCGTTTTTTCTCTGTATAGGAGTAAACCATAGGGTTCCTCAGCTGGCTGACAAGTCGACCCACTCTGCCCCCCCAGGAGGACAGTTCATGCAGTACTATTGTGTTTGTGAAAAAATGCTTGTTCCTCTAAATATCTCTCGCTAATAACGCTTAAATCATTTCATTGCTTTTGTATCGGCAAAAGCGCCACATAAAAAAACAGCATATTAAGTCGCCTATAGAAAAAGATATTAAGCAAATCAATGAGTAAACAATAAAAAAACCTCATCGATAACTTATAGCGCAAAAAGGCTGGTGGCTAAAAAGCCACCAGCCATCAGCCTCAAAATCAGGCTGCGACCTGGAAGGTTGACTTATTTGATTTCAACTTCAGCTTTAGCCTCTTCCAGACCCTTTTTCAGAGCTTCAGCAGCATCTTTGCTGATCCCTTCTTTAATCACTGCGGGAGCAGATTCAACCAGATCTTTTGCTTCTTTCAGACCCAGTCCAGTTGCTGCACGTACCGCTTTGATACAAGCCACTTTGTTTTCTCCGGCAGCTTTCAGGATAACGTCAAACTCCGTTTTCTCTTCAACAACCTCAGCAGCAGTACCAGCAGCAACAGCGACAGCAGCAGCAGCGGACACCCCGAATTTTTCTTCCATTGCAGAAATCAGTTCAACAACATCCATAACGGACATAGCTGCAACAGATTCCAGAATTTGATCTTTAGTAATAGACATAACAAGTGTTCCTGACAATCAGAAATAGTTAATAAGTGCTTATGCAGCTTCTTTTGCGTCGCGCACAGCAGCCAGAGTACGGACCAGCTTGCCAGCAGCAGCTTCTTTCATGGTCGACATCAGGCGAGCCAGCGCTTCTTCGTAAGTCGGCAGCGTTGCCAGACGATCGATTTGAGCCGCAGGAATTAGTTCACCTTCAAAGGCCGCACCTTTGACCTCAAATTTTGCATTAGCTTTCGCGAACTCTTTGAATAAACGAGCAGCAGTGCCCGGATGTTCCATTGAGTATGCAATCAAGGTCGGACCGACAAACGTCTCTTTCAGGCACTCAAAAGCCGTACCTTCAACGATGCGACGCATCAGGGTGTTACGCACAACACGCATGTATACGCCAGCTTCACGTCCTGCTTTACGCAGTTCGGTCATTTTATCTACAGTTACGCCACGAGAATCAGCAACAACCGCAGACAGCGCGCCTTTGGCTACTTCACTGACTTCAGCAACAATTGCTTGTTTGTCTTGAAGATTTAATGCCATTAGCTTTGCTCCTGGATTTTTTTAAGGGAAAAGATCCCTATGTAACTCACTTCACTTAGTCCTCTACGGTCAGAGGAAAAAGCGTGAAAACACGGTGAGCAGAATCCAGTTAAGAAAATTTCTTTCGGTTCTGTCACCGTCTACGCAGGTAAGATTAAGTTCTGAACCGAACACCTGCGATCTCGGACGGAGGCCAGAATAAGGCCTGGCTCCAACCTATACTTATGGCTATCACCTGTAATAACATGCGTTATCGTGGAGGAGACGGCTACAAGAGTCAAAATTATTCAATGCCCAAAACTTAATGGGGGTAGTATTCTAGATGAATACTTTGCCTATATCAAGCCAAAAACATCAATTCACAGCAGCATTCAACCCAGACTGATCCAGCGCAACACCCGCTCCCATCGTTGTAGAGAGGCTAACTTTCTTGATGTACACCCCTTTAGACTGAGCCGGTTTGGCTTTTTTCAACGCTACCAAAAGTGCTTCCAGGTTTTCTTTCAATTTATCTGAATCGAAGTCTATTTTTCCAATAGTCGTATGGATAATGCCGTTTTTGTCATTACGATAACGCACCTGGCCTGCCTTTGCGTTTTTCACCGCTTCAGCAACATTCGGTGTTACCGTCCCTACTTTGGGGTTTGGCATCAATCCTCGCGGCCCGAGAATCTGGCCTAACTGGCCAACTACACGCATTGCATCAGGTGAGGCGATAACGACATCAAATTTCATTTCGCCTTTTTTAATCTGATCTGCCAGATCATCCATGCCCACTAGCTCAGCGCCTGCGGCTTTAGCAGCTTCCGCATTTGCTCCTTGAGTGAATACTGCAACTCGTACAGAACGGCCTGTACCGTGTGGCAGTACCGTTGCACCCCGTACATTCTGGTCAGATTTACGGGCATCAATCCCGAGGTTTACAGCAACATCCACGCTTTCTGTAAATTTAGCGGTGGCAAGTTCCCTTAGCAGAGTAATAGCTTCATCAATGCCGTATAATTTAGTTGAATCCACTTTTTCACGGATCACTCGCATGCGTCTGGTAAGTTTAGCCATCTGTTAATCCTCCACTACCAAGCCCATGGAACGAGCCGTACCTTCAATAGAACGGATCATCGCTTCAACATCTGCCCCAGTCATATCTGCTGCTTTAGTTTCAGCAATTTCACGTAGCTGAGAGCGGGTTACTTTACCCACTTTTTCTTTATTCGGCTTGCCTGAACCCGATTTGATACCTGCTGCTTTTTTTAACAGAACAGCAGCGGGAGGGGTTTTAGTGACAAAAGTGAAAGAACGATCGGAGTAAACAGTGATGACAACCGGAATTGGTAACCCTTTTTCCATAGATTCTGTTTTAGCATTGAACGCCTTACAGAACTCCATGATATTAACACCCTGCTGACCCAGAGCTGGCCCTACAGGCGGGCTCGGGTTTGCCATACCAGCCGCGACCTGCAGCTTGACATAGGCCTGGACTTTCTTAGCCATAATATATCCTCATTAGTGGGTGATCACGCCTTTGAAGGCTCCCCGTTACAGAACGTTTGCACGCCTTTTCTGCATATAAAAAGCGCAGAATTATAGGTTAATTCTCCGCTTGCTGCAAGTTGTAAGTTTATTGCGAGTCTGACATACAACGATTACACTTTCTCTACCTGACGGAAGTCCAGTTCAACCGGCGTAGACCGGCCAAAAATAGAGACCGAAACTTTCAGACGGCTCTTTTCGTAATCCACCTCTTCAACAACACCGCTGAAATCCGCAAAGGGCCCATCGTTAACACGAACCAGCTCACCGGGCTCGAACAGCGTTTTCGGACGTGGTTTGTCACCCACCTGTTGTAGCCGGTTCATTATAGAATCGACTTCTTTATCACTGATTGGTGCCGGACGGTCAGGGGTGCCACCAATAAACCCCATGACACGCGGTACACTTCTTACTAAATGCCAGCTGGCATCATTCATGATCATCTGGACCAGAACATAACCAGGGAAAAACTTGCGCTCACTTTTACGGCGCTGGCCGGCACGAATCTCTACAACTTCTTCAGTAGGGACCAGAACCTCACCAAACAGCTCTTCCATGCTGTGTAATTTGATGTGCTCACGCAGCGAATTTGCTACGCGGGATTCAAAACCGGAGAACGCCTGAACGACGTACCAGCGCATTCTTGGAGCTTCAGACATCTCTCAGAACCTCAGGCCAGTGATAAACGATACCAGGCGGACCAGAATACCATCCAGCCCCCACAAAATAAGTGACATCACGGCAGTTGCCGCAGCAACAATTAGTGTAGTGTGCAGTGTTTCCTGACGGGTAGGCCAGATAACCTTTCGCACTTCAGTACGTGCTTCGCGGGCAAAAGCGACTGTCGCTTTGCCTTTTGAAGTTAATAACGCAATACCACCTGCGCCAGCAATAATCACCACCACTGCTAGCGCTCGTAATGGTAACATCACATCGCGATAATAGTGGTTTCCTACTATAGCAACCAGCAGCAACGCCGTGACCAATAGCCACTTGAAAAATTCCATGCCACGTCCGCCACCCTGGGCGTCGGTATTCGTACTCATAAAACAACCTATTACATTCAATAGAAGCTATTTGCCCCGTTCATTGGGCAACTAAGTCAAACAAATAAGAGCAGTTTTTTGACACCGACTATAAAAATCTCTCTCATTAGTGATTATGATACAAAATCACTAATGAGACAGGTTCTGTATTGCTCTCTGTAAAAAGGGCATCAGATGATGCCCTTTTATACCAGCTTACGTCAAATGCTATTG